>Ga0310695_10000137_pt1 | contig 193235 bp, 161 predicted proteins | sample RumenRJG_04DNA_FD_203882 | JGI IMG/M metagenome (GOLD analysis project Ga0310695, IMG submission 203882) | Bovine rumen microbial communities from Lethbridge, Alberta, Canada - RJG_04 (v2) (version 2) | ecosystem: Host-associated > Mammals > Digestive system > Stomach > Rumen | place: Canada... | reverse complement strand
GATACGAAAAGTCGAGCGCAGAACAAAAGAATCTCATTCTTTTTTATGCCGAGACGGAGTATCTTCGCGGTTTTACCGCAAAGATACGAAAAGTCGAGCGCAGAACAAAAGAATCCCGTTCTTTTTTTGCTATGCAATGGCATAATGATTATCTTCTCATTCCTTGAGCGAGGCGAAATAGATGAGTTTATACACTTTGAAGAGAAAAAGCGAAGGATGGTTGCCCACGAGATTATTTCTTATTGGCCGACCGAGGCATGAATGGATGATTTGGAGCAATCGTGTAAGGTGATAGCGTCTCAGCCGTTCGCTTATTGCCAGCAAGCGGGAGTAGCCCTTCAACTCATTTTGGAATTCGAAAAGTGTCCTCAATCCTTCTTCTGTCTTCTCCACAAAACGGCGGTTGCTCTCGAAACGGGCGAAACCTACGGGGTTGTCGATATGCGTGATAGTCACTCCTGCTGCCTGCAGCCTTTTCCCGAAGAGCACATCTTCGTAACCATAATGCTTGAACCGTTCGTCAAGAGGATAGGCAAGCATCACTTCACGTTGAATCATGAAATTGGAAGTGTGGAAGTTGGAGTAAGGCGAACGCCCACGATGCTCTGCGTCTTGTGCAGCGATGCACGACAATTCGTAGGCATAGCGCAGGTTGCCTTGATGGTTGGGGTCTTTCTTGATGGTGTATCCCCCGTATGTCAATTGCCGGTCGTGGTATGTCAAGTAATGTGAAAGAAAATCATCGTTGACCATCGACATGTGACTGTCGATGAATAACAGCAAGTCATATTGGGCTTGACGGGCAAGATAGTTCCTGATGGCGGAGCGGCCAATATTTTGTTCACGAAGGAGGTATTTGCAATGAGGATACGTGTTGATATCTTGGTTGGCAACTATTGTCTCCTTGGAGGTAGAACCATCGTCAGCAACCAGGATCTCGTAGGACAAACCGTCAATTTGGCTGGCTTGTTCGACGAGAGAAGCCACAAGATGCACACACATGTCGTTGTATGTGGGTATGAGGATGCTGAGATAGTGGTTCGACTGTGGCATGGCAAGACATGATAAATCATTGCAAAAATAACTATTTCTGATTGTTTCTATGTATTTATTTCATTGTTTTTTTGAATTTCAACGATTTTGATATATCTTTGCACGCAAAACAAAAAAATTGTAACTGCATAAAGGTGGGTTTCTATTATTCTATGGGAAACATTACCTTATTATATTATTAATTCAGTAGAAATGAAAAGAACAACAACAATAGCAATACTATTGTGCGTGGCTTGTATGGCATTTGCCGTTCCTGCCAAGAAACAATGGCGTACTTTTACGCAATCTGACGGCAGCACTATCGAACTGATGCTCGTAGGTGATGAAAACCTTCACTATTATGTCACCCGTGACAATGTGCCTGTGGTGAGCGATGGCGACAACCTGTTTTGCTATGCAAAGAAGGCCGGGTTCGGCATCATGTCAACGGGTGTCTTGGCGCATGAAGCCACGTTGCGCAGTGCCAACGAGAACGTGCATGTTGCTGATGTAGCAGAGATAGAGAGCGTGAGACCCTATAGGAAAATAAAGGGCGTAAGCGGCATCAGAAAGTTAGGTGAACCCGATCATCCCCAGTATCTTGGTAAGAAGAAAGGTCTCATCATCCTTGCCAATTTCAGTGATGTCAAATTCTTCGATTATTCTGCTGCTGATCAAGGAAATGCCACATGGGAGCGTTATGATGCTCTTGCCAATGAAGAAGGCTATACCAACGAATATGGTGCTATCGGAAGCGTGCACGACTATTACCTCGACCAGAGTTATAATAAATTCAATCTCACTTTCGATGTAGTAGGACCTGTCAATCTCGACAAACCATATTCATATTATGGGAAGAATACTGGCGATGATGATTTGAACGCCCCAGAGATGATTGTCGAATGCTGCCAAGCCGTAGATGACGAGGTGGATTTCACTGAATACGATTGGGACGACGATGGTGTGGTGGAGGAAGTCTTTGTGCTCTATGCAGGATATGGCGAGGCCACTGGTGGTGCCAACAATACTATCTGGCCTCACATGTGGACGCTGACTGATGCTTCGCATTACAATGACTTGGTACCAAAAAATTTCCAACTCGACGACGTGTTCATTGATGTCTATGCATGTAGCAATGAACTCTACAACAGTTTTGGGACAACAGAGATGGGCTTGGGCGTCATCTGCCACGAATTCTCACACTGCCTCGGTCTTCCCGACCTTTACGACACCAGTTATAGCCACAACTTTGGTATGGGCGAATGGGACATCCTCGACAGTGGCAGTTATAACGGACCAATGGGCATAGGATGGGTGCCTGCAGGCTACAGCAGTTATGAGCGCAATTATGCCGGTTGGCTGAAATATACCGAACTGAAGACCAATCGCCGGGTGTTGAACCAGAAACCCCTCACGTCGAGAGGTAATGCCTATGTAATTTATAACGACAGTTGCCGCGACGAATACTACTTGCTTGAAAATCGTGCCCTGGAAGGATGGGACGCATTCCTCCCCGGTGAGGGCTTGCTGATTGTGCACGTGGATTATGACCCGAATATTTGGGCGCAGAATAGCGTGAATACCACGGGATGGAGTAATGACCACCAGCGTCTCACTGTCTTCCATGCTAGCAACTCCAACCGTGGAGGGAATGAGGCTTATCCCTATAACGGCAACGACAGCCTCACCGACAACTCTGTTCCGGCAGCCACTCTCTACAATCCCAATATCGATGGCTCATACCTGATGCACAAGCCTATCACCCAGATTACACGCAATGAGGAAACGGGCTATGTGTCATTCATGTTCAAGAACGAGAACAATGGTGTTGTTGGCATCGAAGAGTTGGCATTCCCTGATAATGAAATGGTGGATGTCTATACCTTGGATGGCATGAAAATGCTGTCGGGCATACCTTCTGGTCAAATCGAAGGTCTGCGTCCCGGTACATATATCTTGAGAAACCGCAATGGCGAATCGAGGAAAATGTATGTGAAATGAGGACGTTGACAGCATGTATTGCTAATAATTGTTAATTCCCGTACAAATCAATCGCGAGTCGTTCCATCGTCTCGCGATTTTTTGTTAATTTTGCGCCGCTTTTACGAGATACTAGCATTTAATTCAAACCCAAAACAAATTTTAAAATGGCAACAAAAATCAGATTGCAGCGTCGTGGACGCAAAGGATATGCTTTCTATAGCATAGTCGTCGCTGATGCAAGAGCACCACGAGATGGTAGATTCATTGAGAAAGTGGGTACTTACAACCCCAACACCAATCCCTCAACAGTGGATTTGAATTTCGACCGTGCCCTCTACTGGGTAGAAGTTGGCGCACAGCCTACCGACACCGTTCGTAGTATCCTCCGTCATGAGGGTGTCTACATGATGAAACACCTCCGCGGTGGTGTCAAGAAAGGTGCTTTCGACGAGGCTGAGGCTCAGAAGAAATTCGACGTCTGGAAGGACGCCAAGGTAAAGGGTGACGACAACATCCGTGCCAAGGAAGCCAAAGCAAAGAAAGACGCTTACGAGCAGAAACTCAAGGCAGAGAAAGCCGTCAACGAGGCTATCGCAAAGAAAGTGCAGGAGAAGAAAGCCGCTGAGGCTGCCGCTCAGGCAGAGGCTGCTGCTGAAACTCCCGCTGAGGCTCCTGCTGAGGCATAAAGTTCCAGACAAAGGAAATATGGGAAGAGGTCATCAAGACTTCTTCCTATTTTTTTTGTACCCTATCCAAGGAGCATAGAATAGAACTTCTCATAGCGGCGGGCAACGCCTACATATTCATGATGCTTTCTGACGTAGGCGATGCTCTGCTCTTTTAACATGGCTATGCGTTCTGGGTGATGGGCAATGCCTTGCAACACCTCGAAGACGCTCTCGTAGGAGGGTGTGACATTGAGGATTGGGAAGAGTTCGTGCTCGTCGAGGATTTCGTAATTCTCTGGTTCTCCTCCTCCGATACAGACGATGCCTTTCGACATGGCCAGCAATGTGTTCATGGATGGCGTGTAACTGTAAAGTTGGTCGAGCATGACGTCAGCGCTGTCGAGCCGCTCTTTATACTCATTGAATGGTAGAGACTCGGCTATTTCCAACTGCAGGGAATCTGGATATTGGGCAACGGCGTCTTGCGCTGCTGCCAGCATGATGTCTGTTCCCTTGTATTCGCTTCTTGTCTTGTTGATGCCGATGAAAAGATGTATCTTGTCATGCTCTGGTTTATGCTGTGGCTTTCCTTCGGGAATCTCCATGGGGTAGGGGATGAACACGGTCTTTTGGGGAAATATGGGTTGGTAGCACAACCAGTATTCGTAGAGGCCGGCCACGATGCCGTCGCAGGTAGTGGCAATCTCTCTGTTGAGTTTTTCCTTGGCAGTTCCCTGCCAGTCGGCCCGCTCCCGAAGGGCATCTGCATTGGTGCGCAAGGTGTCGCCTATGTTGAAATCACTGTATCGTAGCGGTTTCTTTTCCACGCAGGTGGAAACCCAGTAGGAGTCCATGCCGAAAGCCCCAAGCACTACCTTGCCATTGTGCCGACAGAGGAAATTGTATATCGCGAATAATCGTTCGGCCCGCAACTCCAGGAACATGGGATTGATGAGTTGCACGACATCGTAGCCACGCCATTGCGGCAACAATGACAGTACCTTGGCATAGAGTGAAATTCCGCCCATTTTCCCCGGTCGGCGGCTGAGGTCAATATCCCGTTCGTAGTCTTTCCAGAAATCACCGTTGGAGGCAACGGTGACCTCATGTCCCAGCACACGCAACCCCTTGGCCAGGGTAGCATGCACGTTGCTGTATTCACCCAGGAGCAAGATTCTCATCGTCTATCTCAAAAGCATACAGAGCATGCGTCGCCCCTGACGGGTGCTGCTCAGTCTGCGAAACCATTTGTATTTTTGTGTATAGTCTTTGTCGGGCAAGGGGAACAATCCCTTTTGTTTCAGTTCCTCAATACATTGTTCCAGGTATTTCCCGTTGTGGGTGAGGGTGATGATGTTGTAGATATAGTCCATGGTGAGTTGGTCGATGCGGCGCTGGAGTGCAGCACGTTCGGCTACCGACAGCGTGTCGGCCATGTCGGTCAGGCGAAAGAGCACACCCCGGGTGTCGGAGAGGCGTTGATGCACCCATTCCCTGTTGCTTTCATGGGTGATGGAACCTTTCCTTTCGCGATAGAAATAGGCTTTGGCCTTTGTGGTGAACACTTTCTCTGCCCGGAGGAACAGTTGCGGCGTGAACTCCTCGTCTTCGTGCAGGATACCTGACGTGAACCTGAGGTGAAGGAGGGTCTTCTTGCGGAAGATGTATCCGCACGCCGAAGCGCGGAGGTTGTTCTTCCTCATATATTCTGCTCCTTCTATAGGCCCCTCGTATTCGAAGCCTGTGTCTTGCTCTTCTTTGTTGGACAGGAAGAAGGTGACGATGTCGGGGTCGTTGTCTCTCACCAAGTCGAGGCAATGGTTGTAAACACTGCTGTTGAGTTTGTCGTCGCCATCGATGAATTGTATGAACTCGCCTCGGCAGGCTTCGATGCCGAAATTCCGTGATATGCTCAATCCGCTGTTTGGCTGGCGGATGTATATGATTTCGTCGATAAGGTCTTTCAGGGCATCGGTTGGCGATACGTCTGAGCCATCGTCGATAACGATGATTTCGCGCTCCTCTTTCTGGAGCGACAGGGCCAGGATGCTCTCAATACAATCATGGAGCAACTGTGGCGGAAGGTTGTAATAGGTGACGATGAAGGTGATGAGTGGTTGTTTCATGATGAGTGGACGAGTCGGTTGAGTCGGCATAGGTTTTTCATGCCGATAATCTTGAGGAGTCTGAGTTTTACACGGCTTTTCCATGGTAGTTGCAAAAGCCGTATCGATTTGGAAGAGATGTGAGGAACAGGGAGGATGGGCTCGGCGCGGGTGACGTTGTAAACATCCAGTTGAATATTGAGCACATGGGCATAATATTCCGAGAGTTCTTCCGTCAGGCCGAGGTCCTGGAGTTGTCGGAGATGGGTGTCGAGAAGTGAGGTGATGCCATTTCCTGGATGGTGGGTTATGCCGTCGGGATTGCTGGTATAGTAATATACCCCCTCTTCTGTTGTCGCTATCAGTTTTGCCTGTTTCAGTAGCAAGGGCAGTGTGTAGACATCCTCAAAGAGTTGTCCATCGGGAAAACGGACATGTTCAAAGAGTCTTCTGACATAGATCTTGTTCCATGCGTAGGCATGTTGGTAGGCCTTGCATTCGAGCCAGTAAGCGCGCATGTTGTCGTAGGTCTTCACTCCGAATTTTATGAGCCGTTGCTCGTCCATGCCATAATGCCAGAAAACGGGGTATTCCAGGATGTCGTAATCAGGGTGGGCTTCGAGGCGGGTCATCAAGATGGAGAGTGTGTTTTCGCCGATGAAATCGTCGCTGTCGATAAAGGTGATGTATTCTCCTTTTGCCATGCGCAGGCCAGCGTTGCGAGCCGCAGACAACCCTGCGTTTTGCTGGTGGATGACCTTAACGCGGTGGTCGGTTTCGGCATAGTCGTCGCAGATTTTTGAACTGCCATCAGTCGACCCGTCGTCAATCAATATCATCTCATAGTCGGAAAATGATTGTGCCAACACACTCTCCACACACCGTGAAAGTGTGGCTGCCACTTGATATACGGGAATCACTATGCTTAGTTTCATAATGCGAAGATAGCATAATCGCCAAACATGGCAAAATAAAACGGATAAAAAATGGCTGACCATAGGAAAAGACGCAATAAATTGCGTGTTTTGACGTTTTATTAGTGAAACGATGAAAAAGACGCCTCGAACCGACAGTTATTCGCACGTGCTCAAATATACCGGCCTTTTTGGTGGGGTTCAAGGTATGAACATACTTGTAGGTCTGATACGCAACAAATTGGTTGCCATGATACTCGGCCCCGCAGGTATGGGACTTATATCTCTTTTCAACTCCACCATCAACCTTTTGTCGAATTCTACCAACCTTGGCATTTCGATGAGTGCGGTGAAGAATATCTCCGAGATTTACGACAGTGGCAAGGAGGAAGAGTTGTGCCGCATCATCCGGATGATTCGTTCATGGTGCTTGCTCACTGCCTTGTTGGGAATGTTGGTTTGTATTGTTCTCAGTCCGCTGCTCAGTGAGTGGACCTTCGGTTGGGGTAATCACACACTTCATTTCGTGCTGCTCTCGCCGGTGGTGGCCATCATGGCGATAACAGGTGGCGAGATGGCCATTCTCAAAGGAACGAGGCAACTGCGTCCTTTGGCATCGGTGTCTATTTATAATGTGCTGTTTGCCCTCTTTACTTCTGTTCCGCTCTATTATTTCTTTGGCGAGGCAGCCATTGTGCCATCCTTGGTGGTGATGGCTTTGATACAGATGGCACTGACAATCAACCATTCCTACAAGATGTTTCCGCTTCGTGTCTCCCACGACAAGGAGGTGCTTGCCGAGGGCATGAGTATGGTAAAACTGGGGGTGGCTTTCGTCGTGGCGGGTATCCTGGGAAGCGGTGCTGAATTCCTCATCCGTTCCTACCTGAGTTACACCTCATCGCTCTCCACCGTAGGACTTTACTCTGCTGGATACATGATGTCGATTACTTATGCAGGAATGGTGTTCTCGGCAATGGAGACCGACTTCTTTCCCCGTCTTTCCGCATGCAATGGCCTTACTACTTCTACCAATACCATCGTCAACCGGCAGATAGAGGTGTCGTTCTTGCTGATAGCGCCTCTGCTCGTATCCTTCACCATTTCGCTTCCCATTCTCATGCCCCTGCTCTATAGTGGGAAGTTCACTCCTGTGATAGGGATGATGCAGGTCATGGTATTCGCGATGTATTTCAGGGCTTTGAAACTCCCTATGGCATATATGCCTTTGGCAAGGGGTGACTCCAAGTCTTATTTGTTGCTCGAAGCCATCTATGACATAGTGTTGGTGCTCGCTGTTGTTGTCGCTTTCAACAAATGGGGACTGTTGGGTTGTGGTATTGCCATCACGGTGACAGGAATCCTCGATTTCGCCATCATCTGGTGCTACATGACCTATAAATACAAGTTCCGCCTTTCATGGCGGGTCAAATTGTATGCTTTGCTCCAATTGCCTTTTGGCATTGCTGCCTACCTGCTTACCTTTGTAGATTCGCCCTGGCTGTATTGGGGAGGTGGGTTGTTGCTGGGTTGTGCCAGTTTGGCTGTATCAGTGCAGATTTTGCGGAAGAAGACCACATTGTGGGCTTCATTGAAGTCTCGTTTCCTCAGGAGGTTCAGGCATGAGTAAGGTGAGCGTGCTTGTGGCGGCCTACAATGCCGAATCTTATATTCATGAATGTATCGACTCACTGCTCGCCCAGACGATGTCGGACATAGAGGTCATCTGCATTGACGACGCGTCTACCGACAGCACCCCTGCCATTCTCGACCAATATGCCAGTGCCGACAGCAGGGTGGTGGTGAGGCATCTCAAGAAGAACGTGGGGCAAGCTAGGGCAAGGAACATCGCCTTGGCTATGTCGGATGGCGCATATGTGTGCATGCTCGACAGCGATGACTGGTTCTCACCTGATGCCCTGCAGGCTGCTGCCGACGTGCTTGACCATCATACGGAAACCGACAGCGTGCTTTTCCAGGTCGATGAAGTGTATGCCGACCATGTGCGCAGGTATCCTTTGCCCAGTTTCGAGTCCATCTCTGGCACGCAGGCATTTGAGTATAGTCTGGACTGGCGTGTTCATGGGTTGTATATGATTAGGGGAGACCTTCACCGGCGTTTGCCTTACGACGATTCCTCCCGTGCATACAGCGATGACAACACCACCCGGATGCACTACCTGAAGTCGCGGGAAGTCCGTCAGTGCGAGGGGGTTTATCATTACAGGCAGCACGACAGTTCGGTGACCCATCAGGTAAGTGTGGCACGTTTCGACTATCTTAAGGCCAATGAGAGCATGCTCCGCCAGATGAAGGATGCTGGGGTATCTGCTCATCTTCTTGACGAATACGAGAACATCAGGTGGCTCAACTTGATTGATACCTATTTGTTCTACTACAAGTACCATCACCAACTTTCCCCCAGCGACAAGGAATATGGGATGGGAGAGATGCATAGGATTTGGAAAAGCATCGATACGGGGCGTTTGAAAAGGGGGGTGAAGATGAAGTTTGGCTATTGGCCTTTGCGCCCTTTCTGGTGGTTGTTCAGGGTTCAGGAACAATTCTATTTCACTTTGAGAGCGCTCGTGGGACGGAATTGAACCGCTTTTTTCATTCCGCTGTAAAATAAATTGTGCAAATCTTCGTCGTGTCGCAGTTTTTTTCCTATCTTTGCCACTGCGTGGCGAAGATTCTTTGTCTCGGCAAAAAAATGAACTAGTTCATTTTGTTCTGTGCTCGACTCTTCGTATCTTTGCGATATAATCTCGAAGATGCTCCGTCTCGGCATAAAAAAGAACAAGATTCTTTTGCTCTGCGCTCGACTTTTCGTATCTTTGCAATGTCTATCGACATCTTTGTATTCTGAAAAACCCAACTCATGACGCTAATCATTGTTGCCATATTGCTCATCGGCTTCGTTCTCATTGCAACGGAGAAGGTCACGAATGTCAATAAGGCGGCAGTGGCCATTTTCATCGGTACGATGGGATGGGTGCTCTATATCTGCTACGGCACCGATTTCGTCATGAGCGAGCATGAAGGCGATTATGTGGATTTCCTTAACGGTGCAGTGGCTACCAGTACGGCAGTAAAACACTATATCGCGCAAAACATTTTCCTCAAGTATGTGGGCAGGGCAGCCGAAGTGGTGCTTTTCCTATTGGCTACCATGACAATTGTGGAGATTTTGCATAATAACGGTTGTTTCGATTTCCTTACACCTTGGGTGCGCACTCGCCACAGCAGGAAGTTGCTCTGGAGCCTCTCGGGAATCACGTTCGTGCTGTCGGCAAACCTCGACAATCTCACCACTACGGCATTGATGCTGGTGGTGATGCACAACCTGGTGGCAAACAGGCGGCAACGCATGATATATGGCAGCGCTGTGGTGCTGGCTGCCAACATGGGAGGAGCACTCACCGTTATTGGCGACCCAGCAGGCTTGCTGTTGTGGAACATGAATGCTGTGACCGCGACCAACTTCTCGATGTGGCTGCTTATTCCCTGTCTTCTGGCATGGGGACTCCCCACCTTTCTTCTTGGGCGTATGCTCCCCGAGAGAGTAGAGATTGTATGGCAGTCGATGCCTTACCGTGGTGATGACACCAACCTCAACGGATGGCAGCGCCTGCTGATGCTTTTTGTCGGCATAGGTGGCCTGTGGTTCATCCCCACTTTCCACAACATCACCAAACTCAGTCCGTTTCTTGGTGCCTTGTGCGTGTTGGCGGTATTGTGGATAGTCAATGAAATTTTCAACCACAAGTTGATGAACGTGGAGAAAATGATTCAGCGGCGTATGCCCCGTGTGCTCCAATATGGCGTGTTGCAGATGATGCTATATGTGATGGGTCTTATGCTGGCTGTTGGAGTGGTGGAGGAAACAGGAGCGGTGAGATGGCTTGCCTCTCGGTGTGATGCCTTTATCCACAATATCTGGATAATGGGTGCCATTGCCGGTATTGTGAGTAGTGTTCTCGACAATTTTGCTACAGCACTCAGTTTTATCTCCATCTACCCCTTGGCAGAAACTTCGGGCGATGTCTACCGCGACGCCTTTGCGATGAATGGCTTTTATTGGAAAGTAGTGGCTTATTGCACAGCGGCGGGTGGAAACATTCTGGCTTTCGGCTCAATGAGTGGACTTGCCTTGATGAAAATGGAACGCATCCATATCGGATGGTTCTTCAAGAATGTGGGGTTGAAGGCACTCATTGGTGGATTGCTGGGACTGGCGGTGATGTTCAGCATGTCGTTCTTTATTGAATAACCTTAAAAACTATATGATATGGCAAGGATTAAAACGATAGGAGTCTTGACTTCGGGTGGCGATGCTCCTGGAATGAATGCGGCCATCAGGGCCGTCACTCGTGCCGGAATATGCAATGGCTTCAAAATCATGGGCGTCTTCCGCGGGTATGATGGCTTGATCAACGACGAAATTAAGCCCTTTACCACTGAGAACGTAAGTGGTATCATCATGTCGGGTGGAACTATTCTCAAGACAGCTAGGAGCAAGGAATTCCAGACACCGGAAGGCAGACAGAAAGCCTATGACAATATGCAGAAGCATGGCATCGACGCTTTGGTGGTGATAGGGGGAAATGGTTCTCTCACTGGTGCCATGGAGTTTGCGAGGGAATACGATGTGTGCTGTATAGGATTGCCGGGCACTATCGACAACGACCTCTATGGCACAGATTCCACCATCGGTTATGACACTACCATGAATACCATCATGGACTGTGTGGACCGCATCCGCGACACCGCCCAGAGTCATGAGCGCATCTTCTTTGTAGAAGTGATGGGTAGGGATGCCGGGTTCCTGGCACAGAACAGTGCCATCGCCAGTGGTGCCGAGGCTGCCATCATTCCAGAGGATTCTACTGGTGTCGACCAATTGGCACGTTTCATGGAAAGAGGCATTCGCAAATCGAAGAAGAGTTGCATCGTCATCGTCTCTGAGAGTCCGAAATGCGGCGCACTCTATTATGCCGACCGCGTAAGGAAAGAGTTCCCCAATTTCGACGTGAGGGTTTCCATCCTCGGCCATCTGCAACGTGGTGGACGCCCAACCGCACACGACCGCATCCTTGCCAGCCGCACGGGAGTAGGTGCCATTGAGGCTATCATCCAGGGGCAGCGCAATATCATGGTGGGCGTTCGCAACAACGAAGTGGTGTATGTTCCACTGAGTGAGGCTATTCGCAGCGACAAACCTTTTGACAAGAAACTGATCAAGGTGCTCGATGAACTGAGCATTTGACATTCTCTTGTCCTGCCAAAATGGTCTTGTAACAGATTTTATACCGATATTATTTGCCATTTTGTGATTTTTGTCGTATTTTTGCGAGGAATTCATTATCTCTTTCGGTGATGAAAGACCTTGCTTAATACTAATCATATGGCATTTTAAAAAGAAAATCTTAAACTAATAATAAATAATTACGCTTATGTCACAAATCAATGGACACATATCCCAGATTATCGGTCCGGTAATCGACGTCTATTATGACACTAACGGACTTGACCCTGAGAAAGTGCTGCCGAAAATCCACGATGCCCTGAAAATCGTCAAGCCCGATGGGCGTGAACTCATCGTAGAGGTGCAACAGCATATCGGCGAGGATACCGTGCGATGCGTTGCCATGGACAATACCGATGGGTTGCAAAGAGGTCTCGAGGCCATCTCCACGGGCTTCCCCATCCTGATGCCTTCTGGCGACCAGATTAAGGGAAGAATGCTCAATGTCATTGGTAAGCCTATCGACGGTATGAACGAACTCGACATGCGGGGGGCTTATCCCATCCACCGCGAGGCGCCCAAGTTTGAAGAACTCTCCACACAGAAGGAAATGCTCTCCACGGGTATCAAGGTGATTGACTTGCTCGAACCCTACATGAAGGGTGGAAAAATCGGTCTCTTCGGCGGTGCCGGTGTAGGAAAGACGGTGCTCATCATGGAGTTGATCAACAACATCGCCAAGGGCCACAACGGTTATTCTGTTTTCGCCGGCGTGGGCGAGCGCACACGTGAAGGCAACGACCTCATCCGTGAGATGATAGAGAGTGGGGTGGTGCGCTATGGCGAGAAATTCAAGAAAGCCATGGACGAGGGCAAGTGGGACCTCTCACTTGTCGACCCAGAGGAGTTGAAGAAGAGCCAGGCCACGCTTGTTTACGGCCAGATGAATGAGCCTCCAGGGGCTCGTGCCTCCGTAGCCCTCTCCGGACTTACCGTGGCAGAGGAATTCCGCGACAATGGTGGAAAAGACGGTGAGGCAGCCGATATTCTTTTCTTCATCGACAACATCTTCCGTTTCACCCAGGCCGGTTCAGAGGTATCTGCCCTCCTTGGCCGTATGCCTTCTGCCGTGGGGTATCAGCCTACGTTGGCATCAGAGATGGGTACCATGCAGGAACGAATCACCTCCACCAAGAAGGGGTCTATCACTTCTGTGCAGGCCGTCTATGTGCCTGCCGACGACTTGACCGACCCGGCTCCTGCCACCACCTTCACGCACCTGGATGCCACTACGGAGTTGAGCCGTAAGATTACCCAACTTGGTATCTATCCTGCTGTAGACCCCCTTGGCAGTACATCGCGTATCCTTGACCCGCTGATTGTAGGCAAGGAACATTACGACTGTGCCCAAAGAGTGAAGCAGATTCTCCAGCGCTACAATGAGTTGCAAGATATCATCGCCATCCTCGGTATGGATGAGTTGAGCGATGAAGACAAGGTTACCGTCAACCGCGCCCGCCGCGTGCAGCGCTTCCTCTCACAGCCGTTTACCGTGGCAGAGCAATTCACTGGCGTGAAGGGTGTGATGGTTTCCATTGAAGACACCATCAAGGGATTCAACATGATTCTCGATGGCGAGGTAGACGACCTGCCCGAACAAGCATTCCTCAACGTAGGTACCATAGAGGAAGCCATTGCCAAGGGAAAGAAACTGCTTGAGCAGGCTAAGGGTTAATCAGACAAAGAAAAAGACTATGTTGAAGTTAAGAATAGTATCTCCTGAGAAAGTGGTCTATGATGGGGACGTGGTGAGCGTGAAGGTTCCCGGTATCTTGGGTAATTTCGAGATTCTGCAGAACCATGCTCCCATCATCTCGGCACTGCAGGTGGGCAAGGTGATGTTCACCAACAACGAGGGAGTGCACGAACTCGACGTGCATGGAGGATTCGTGGAAGTGCAGAAGAATAAGGTGAGCCTATGCGTAGAGGTGCTCTGAAAGAAGAGACCCCTTCGGCCAGAGTCGCCCACCGGTATTGGACCTACTCTCTGTGGTTGGTGGCAGGAGTCACACTGCTGGCTCTCCTCGCCTATAATGTGGTTCTCTTCCAACTCGACGTGATGCATGTCTTCATTTCGGTGCTGTTTGCATTGTTGTCGAGTGTGGCGCTCCTGATGGTCTTGAAGTCGGTTCTCGGTTCCAAGAGCCCAAGATTGATGAAGGCCTTCTTCATCTTCTCCAACGTCAGGCTGTTGGCTGCCATTCTCCTCATAGTGGGGTATGCGTGGGTAAGCCATCTCAGTGGGAAGGAGTTGTTGCCGTTCGTTATCGTGCTGTCCGTATATTTCATCCTTCAAGACGTGCTCGACACGCTTTTTGTGGTGAAACTGCACAAATCGATGGAGCAATGTTGATGGGCTACCTGACGGTTTTCTTCACGACACTTGCCTTCGCGTTGCTCACGCTGGCCTACCTTTGGGGATATCGCTTCGTGATGAGGAATGCCCCCGACCAGATGGTAAAATTCCATTTCATTATGGTGGCCATCCGTTTCCTGTTGGCTGTAACGGCTGTCGGCATCTACACCATGTTTGCCGATAACAGGGAAGAAACCATGCAATTTGCCGCATTGATCCTCGTGCTATATCTTGCAATGATAGTCATTACGCTTATATTTAAACATTGAATCGAATGAATTATATCAAACATCTGCTTTGCCTCGCAATGCTGCTGTGGACGGCAGTTCCCTCTATGGCTTCGGAACCCAAGGAGGAACTCAACATCTCGCATATTGTCCTTGAGCACATCAAGGACTCTTACGAGTGGCATGTCACCGATATTGGAGACAAGTCGATAGTGATACACCTGCCCGTCATCGTGCACAGTTCCACTGGTTGGCATGTGTTCTGCAGTTCCGCTTTTGAGGAGGAACCGGATGCCAATGGTTACAAGTTGGGGCCTCATGGCTTGGCCATAGCCACCAAAGGTGACAATGAGGGAAAGATTGTGGAACTGGTAGGTGGAGAGGAAAAACGTCCTTTCGACATCTCTATCACGAAGACAGTGGCCACGATGTTTATCAGTGTCATTGTGTTGTTGCTGTGCATCCTCTTGCCTGCCCGCTGGTATCGCAAGCACAAGCCCAGCGACAGTGCGCCAAAAGGCTTCACAGGGTTCATTGAGATGCTCGTGATGTATGTGGTCGACGATATTATCAAGCCTGGTGTAGGAAAAGGCTATGAGAAGTATTGTCCCTATCTGCTCACTTGCTTCTTCTTCATCTTCACCTGCAATATCATGGGACTTATTCCTTTCCCTCCGGGCGGAGGCAATGTGACCGGTAATATCGCCATCACCTTCTTCCTGGCCCTGTGCACGTTTGTCATCGTACAGTTCAGTGGCAACAAGCATTACTGGAAGGATATCTTCTGGCCCGATGTGCCAATGGCCCTGAAGGCTTTCCCCCTCATCCCGGCCATTGAGTTTGTGGGAATATTCACAAAGCCGTTTGCCCTGATGATCCGTCTCTTCGCCAATATCATGGCAGGCCATGCCATAGCCATATCACTCGTCTGCATCATCTTCCTCGTGGCGGCAAAGCCTATCGGGGTTTTCCTCGGCATGAGTGGTGTGAGTGTGATTATGAGCGTGTTCATGTCTACCCTTGAGGTGCTGGTTTGCTTCATCCAGGCCATGGTGTTTACCATGCTCAGTGCCATCTTCATCGGATTGGCCCGCACGGAGCCGGAACATGAATAGGGGCTCCGCGCCAAAATTGTATTCTTGAAAAACAGAAATTCAACATAACATTAATTAATAATTTAAAAACCAAGTATTATGATTTCATTATTGTTAGCCATTGAAGGCATCGCAAAATTTGGCGCCGCTGTAGGCGCAGGTCTCGCAGCAATCGGTGCAGGTATAGGTATCGGCAAAATCGGCGGTCAGGCTATGGATGCCATGGCACGCCAGCCCGAAGTAATGAACAAGTTGTTCACCAACATGATTGTTGCTGCCGCCCTTATCGAGGGTGTCGCACTCTTCGCTGCCGTTATCGCTTTCCTCTGCGTAGGATAAGTCGTAGATACCAGTCTTATTGAACAATCAATTTCAAGCGTATGGATTTATTGATTCCGAGTACCGGCTTGCTTTTCTGGATGTCGATTACGTTCTTCGTAGTGCTCTTCATCCTATGGAAGTGGGGGTTCCCTGCCATCACCGATATGGTGAGGGAGCGCAACGCTTTCATCGACGAGAGCCTGCGCAAGGCGCAAGAGGCCAACGACAAACTTGCCAATATACAACAAGAAGGTGAATCCATTCTGCAGGAGGCTCGTGGAGAGCAGGCACGCATCATGAAAGAGGCGACCAGCACCCGTGATGCTATTGTGGGACAAGCACAGGAGAAGGCCAAGGCCGAAGGTGCAAGGATTATTGGCGAAGCCAAGGCCGAGGCTGAGAGTGAACGCCAGAATGCCATCAACGACATCCGTTCACAGGTGGCCGTCCTTTCTGTCCAGATAGCAGAGAAAGTGCTCCGCGAGAAGTTATCTACCGACAAAGCGCAGATGGATCTCATTGACAAACTGCTGGATGAGGTGTCTGTCGACAATACTAAGAAATAGTCATTATGGAGATAGGTGTATTATCGGTTCGTTATGCCAGGGCACTCTTGAAGAGCGCACTTGAGCAACATATCGAGGAGAAGGTTTACCAAGAGATGCTTACCCTTTATCAGAGTTATCTCAAGGTTCCCAATCTCCGATTCACGATCGACAACCCTATGCTCGAGAAAAGCAAGAAGAAGAGTCTGCTTATCACCGCTTCTGGCGGCACGGTCTCTTCACTGACAGAGCGTTTTATCGCCCTGGTGCTCAACGAGGACAGGGAGAGCACCCTTCAGTTTATGGCTGCTTCGTATGTGACGTTGTACAGAAAACACAAGAACATCACACGCGGCAGGCTCATCACCGCCGTTGCCGTCACTCCTGAGATAGAAAAGAAGATGCGGCAACGTGTGGAGAGCAGAACTCAGGGAACTGTGGAGTTTCAGACCGAGATAGACCCTGGAATCATAGGTGGGTTCATTCTCGAGTATGATACTTATAGGATGGATGCAAGTGTGCAGAATCAACTGCGCAATATCCTCACACAGTTAAGGAAATAATCTTTTATAATTTTAGGTGGACCTCTATATCAAGGCCCATTGTTGAGTTAATTATTTGTGGATGTCATGCGTCCACATTAACAGAAAAACGAATTTGCAAATGTCTGACAAAATAAAACCAAGCGAAGTGTCCGAAGTGTTGCTGCAACAGTTGAGGAGCATCAGCACCAACGAGCAATTCGATGAAGTGGGAACCGTGCTGCAGGTCAGCGATGGCGTTGCCCGCATCTACGGACTCCGCAATGCGGAGGCTAACGAGTTGCTCGAATTCGAGAACGGAACGATGGCTATTGTCATGAACTTGGAGGAAGACAATGTGGGATGTGTGCTCCTGGGCACTACCTCTGGCATCAAAGAAGGTATGGTCGTGAAACGGACGAAGCGTATTGCTTCTATCCGTGTGAACGACAATATGCTCGGACGTGTCATCAACCCACTTGGCGAGGCCATCGACGGCAAGGGAGATATCGACCTCTCCAATGCCTTTGAAATGCCTCTCGACCGAAAGGCTCCTGGCGTGATTTTCCGTCAGCCAGTGAAAGAACCGCTGCAGACAGGCCTCAAGGCTGTCGACTCCATGATTCCCATCGGAAGAGGCCAGCGTGAGTTAATCATCGGCGACAGGCAGACGGGAAAGACGGCCATCGCTGTCGATACTATCATCAACCAGAAGAAATTCTACGAGGCGGGCAAACCCGTTTACTGCATCTATGTGGCCATCGGTCAGAAGGCTTCTACCGTGGCAGCCCTGGTGCAGAACCTGAAAGAGCATGGCGCCATGCCTTACACCATCATCGTCTCTGCCACAGCAGCCGACCCGGCAGCCATGCAGTACTACGCGCCTTTTGCCGGTGCTGCCATCGGAGAGTATTTCAGAGACCGTGGCGAATCGGCCCTTGTCGTATACGATGACTTGTCGAAACAGGCTGTGGCCTACCGTGAGGTGTCACTGATCCTGAGAAGACCCTCTGGCCGCGAGGCTTATCCTGGCGACGTGTTCTATCTGCACAGCCGCTTGCTGGAGCGTGCTGCCCGCATCAACGACCAGCAAGAGGTGGCCGAACAGATGAACGACCTCCCCGAGTGCATGAAGGGTCATGTCAAGGGTGGTGGCTCACTGACGGCATTGCCCATCATCGAGACTCAGGCTGGCGACGTGTCGGCATATATTCCCACCAATGTCATCTCCATCACCGACGGCCAGATTTACCTGGAGACCGACCTGTTCAACCAAGGCTTCCGCCCGGCTATCAATGTGGGTATCTCCGTGAGCCGTGTGGGTGGCTCGGCACAGATCAAGAGTATGAAGAAGGTGGCTGGTACGCTGAAAATCGATATGGCGCAATACCGTGAGTTGGAGGCATTCTCCAAGTTCTCCAGCGACATGGATGCCGTCACTGCGATGACTCTCGACCGAGGCCGCAAGAACAACCAACTTCTCATCCAGCCTCAGTATAGTCCTATGCCTGTGGGTGAGCAGATTGCCATCCTCTATTGTGGTACCAATGGCTTGATGCACGAGGTGCCTGTCAATGAGGTGCGCAAGTGCCAGGACTTGTTCCTTGAGAAGATAAGGAGTTCACATCCTGAGATTATCGAGATGCTTGGCAATGGAAAGATCGACGATGATGCCACCAATGTCATCAAGTCGGTTATGGCCGATATTGCCGGACAATTTAAGTAATCGCCTATGCCGTCACTAAAAGAGATAAAAAACCGCATTGCCTCTGTAAACAGCACCCGCAAGATTACGAGTGCGATGAAAATGGTAGCCTCTTCAAAACTGCACCATGCACAGGTGCAGATAGAGAAAATGCTGCCTTATGAGAGCATGTTGGAGCATATCGTAAAGACTTTCCTCGCTTCCGACGCCGATGCCGGCACCATCTATGAACTTGAAAGAGAGGTCAAGAAAGTGGTGCTCGTGGTCTTCGCCTCGAACAGCAGTCTGTGCGGTGGATTCAACTCCAACATCATCAAACTCATGCAGCAGGCCATTGCGGAATACGAACACCTGGGCAGGGAGAATATCCTCATTTATCCCATTGGCCGCAAGGTGGCAGAAAAGGTGACGAAACTTGGTTATCGCTCTGCCGGAGACTTCTCTGGACTGGCCGACAAGCCCAATTCTGCTGAATGTATCAGAATAGCGACAGAACTTGGGGCCATGTTCAGAATGGGTGAGGTAGACAAAGTCGAACTGATTTACCATCATTTCAAGAGTGCCGGCTCGCAGGTCCTTACGAGAAAGACACTGTTGCCCATCGACGTGGAAACCATTGTCGAAGAAGACCATGAACGTGACCTTACTTCGACTGTCATCACGAAAAAGGCACAAGACTATCTCAAAAAGCACCACAAAGAAGAGACTGTGGAACATGTGGAAGCCAAGCCGCTCAACGATAATTTCATTGTTGAGCCCGACATGGACACTGTGCTTGGCGTACTCGTTCCCAAAGTTGTGCATCTGGCACTCTATACGGCTTTGCTTGACAGCAATGCTTCTGAGCATGCCGCCAGGATGGTGGCAATGCAGACGGCTACCGACAATGCCGATGAGTTGCTCAGGGAACTCAACCTGCAGTACAACAAGAGTCGCCAGCAGGCGATTACCAACGAACTGCTCGATATCGTAGGTGGATCGGTGAACAACTGACGCCTGCCATATCAGGAACATTCTTCTGGCGGAAAACGTGTGTTTGCGTTCTCCGCCTTTTTTTGATAATATGGAATAAAAACATCAAATCCATTCCATTTTGTCTTTGGTTTTTGTCAAAGTTTCCGTATTTTTTTATTATCTTTGTAGCCAAAAGGATTTGTTGTGTTAAACCAAAAACGATATACTATATGAACATTAAATTTCGTTTGGCAGTGATGAATTTCTTGGAATTCGCTGTCTGGGGAGCATACCTCACATGCATGAGCAATTATCTTGGAAAAGCAGGGATGGGTGCCGAGGTACCTTGGTTCTATGCCATTCAGGGTATTGTGTCTATTTTCATGCCTACGCTGATGGGTATTGTTGCCGATAAATACATGCAGCCTCAGCGCGTGCTTGGCCTCTGTCATTTGCTCGCAGGCGCGTTCATGTTGAGTTGCTGGTGGATGGGTATGAACAATCCCACCCCCGACAAAGCCACGTTCATCACACTCTACACGCTGAGTGTCGCCTTCTACATGCCCACCATTGCGCTGGCCAATACTACGGCCTTCTCCATCCTTACGCGCAACGGCATGGACACGGTCAAGGACTTCCCGCCTATCCGTGTGCTCGGTACCGTTGGCTTCATTGCCACGATGTGGTTCGTCAACTGCGCGGTATGGGATGGCGGCTCGTTCCTGTTCACCTTGGGAGAGAACGCGAATAAGTTCCAGTACACCCACATGCAGTTCTTTGTTTCCGGGTTGCTCAGTTTCGTGCTCTTTGCCTATTGTTTCACTTTGCCCGCTTGTCCGCTGGTAAAGAAAGAAGGCAAGACTTCTTTGGTCGAGTCTTTCGGCTTGAACGCCTTCAGGTTGTTCAAGACAAAGAAGATGGCATTGTTCTTTATCTTCTCTGCGCTGTTGGGCATGTGCCTGCAGGTGACTAACGGCTATGCCGGACCGTTTATCACGAGTTTCAAGGGGAGCACAGACCCGGCAGTGGCCAGTTCTTTCGCCGCCAACAATGCCACGTTGCTGACTTCTATCTCGCAGATGAGCGAAGCCCTTTGTATCTTGATGATTCCTTTCTGCCTCAAGAAGTTCGGCATTAAGGGGGTCATGCTCATGTCAATGTTTGCGTGGGTGTTCCGCTTCGGCTTCTTCGGCGTGGGCAATCCTGCTATGCCAGGTGTCATCTTCTTCATCCTCTCGTGCATCGTCTATGGTGTGGCCTTCGACTTCTTCAACGTCTCGGGTGGCATCTTCGTTGACCAAGAGTGTGAGCCTTCCATCAAAGCATCGGCTCAAGGGTTGTTTATGATGATGACGAATGGCGTGGGAGCCACAATCGGTACATTGGCAGCAGGTGCCATCATCAACCACTTCTGCTCTTGGCAAGGCGACTATCTCTTGGGAGAGTGGCAGACATGCTGGTTTATTTTCGCTGGGTTTGCCCTTGTGGTGGGCATATGCTTCGCGCTGGTGTTCCATCCTGAAAAATCGAAGAAATAATGGCCTTGGTAAGGCTATACTACAAGAATGTAAACGAAATCGTCGGCAACGACGATGTGGGCGTCCTTATGTTGACCAATGAGGACGGTACACGTCAATTGTCGATGGTCTGCGACAAACACACGGTCTATCAGTTCAGGCTTCGTTTGTCGAAGGCGGAGATTATCGACAGATTATTGCCTGAGGTATTGTGGCAAGTAGTGGTGAGAAATCTTGACATGCGGTTTCAAGTGGTCATCAACGACCTGATCGATGGCCAGTACAAGACTCTCCTCTACATGCCCGATATCTTGCAAGCCATTCCCATGAGGGCCAGCGATGCTATATTGCTGGCCCAAATTGCTGATATTCCGGTCTTCATAGAGGAGACCCTTCTCCTGCGACAGAGTGTGCCTCATGACGAGAATTCGGTGGCGGTGTCGATACCTGTCAATGTCATCACTACCGATATGTTGAAGAAGGCACTTGAAAAAGCCGTCAATGAAGAGAACTATGAACAGGCCTCACAGTTGAGAGATGAACTCCAGCGGCGATCAAAAAGTGAAAGCAAAGCATGAAAGAATCGCGATATTTCTTTGTCCCTGAGACAGATAAAGGCATTCTCCCTGAAGAAGAGTCGCAGCATGCCTTGAGGGTTTTGAGGTTGACTGAGGGTGATGACATTTACCTGATTGATGGCAGAGGCAGTTTCTATCATGCCGTGGTTTCAATGGCCACTTCAAAGAAATGCTGCTATGATGTATTGGAGGTCATGCCTCAGTCCAGGCTGTGGAAATCACACATCCACTTGGCCATGGCACCAACAAAGAACATCGACAGGGTGGAGTGGATGGCAGAGAAAGCCACCGAAATAGGCTTCGACGAATTGTCGTTTCTCAATTGCCGTTTCTCTGAGCGCAGGGTGGTGAAATGCGGTCGTATAGAGAAAATTGTGGTGTCGGCCGTGAAACAGAGCCGCAAGGCTTGGAAACCGGTTGTCAACGAGATGATGGATTTCGAGGAGTTCGTCTGTCAACCAAGAAAGGGGATCAAGTGCATCGCCCATTGCTATGAGGAAGTGGCAAGGACCGATTTCTATGACCTGCTTCAATCACCAGAAGTGCTCCCCGATGAGGATATTACGATAATGATAGGTCCTGAAGGCGATTTCTCCATTGATGAGGTGAGAATGGCCGAAAGTCATGGATTCATCTCCATTTCTCTTGGCGAATGCAGGTTGCGCACAGAGACGGCATGTTTGTTCGCAGTTTCTATGGCCCAACTTTCCCGGCGAAACAGCTCGGCTGGGCACATTGTAAAGTAAGATATAACATACAAATAATATAACTATGGATTCACAGAATTATCTTCTATTGGCATTCAAATTGCTGGGTTCCCTGGCATTGTTGATGTATGGTATGAAAACCATGAGTGATGCTCTGCAGAAATTGGCTGGTCCGCAACTACGCCACGTGCTTGGCGCAATGACGACCAACCGTTTCACCGGTATGCTCACGGGTATGTTCGTGACATCGGCCGTACAGTCATCAACAGCCACGACTGTGATGACGGTGTCTTTTGTTAGTGCTGGTTTGCTTACATTGGCACAGGCCATCAGTGTGATTATGGGTGCCAATATCGGTACCACGCTCACCGCATGGATTATGTCGGCTGGCTTTTCATTCAATATCAGTGATTTCGTATGGCCTGCGTTCTTCATTGCCATCATCCTCATTTACAGCAAGAAACGCAGAACGGCTGGAGATTTCCTTTATGGTATAGCCTTCATGTTTCTGGGTCTTGGTACACTCCGTCAGACTGGCATCGACATGCACCTTGGCGAGCAGGAGGCTGTACTCAATTTTTTCTCCAGTTTCGACCCCGACAGTTTTGTCACTACTATAACTTTCCTCATCATCGGTGGTATCCTGACGATGTGCGTGCAGTCTTCGGCAGCAGTGATGGCCATCACCATGATCTTGTGTTCAAGTGGGGTGTTGCCCATCTACCAGGGCATCGCGTTGGTGATGGGTGAGAATATCGGTACCACCGTAACGTCAAATATCGTGGCATTGTCGGCTGGCACACAAGCCCGAAGGGCTGCCTTCGCCCACATGTTCTTCAATATATTCGGCGTGGTGTGGATTCTCATCATCTTCCATCCCTTCGTCAACATGGTTTGCGGCTTGGTGGGATATGATGTCACCATGACAAAGGAGAGTGTGGGAGAGACAGCATTCATGGCCAATGCTGCCAAGTTGAGTTTTGTGCTGGCGGCGTTCCACACTTGCTTCAACCTGATCAACACTTTCATCTTGATTTGGTTCATCCCGCTCATTGAGAAACTGGTTTGCAAGGTGATTAAGGCGAAAGCCACTACCGAGGAAGACGAGCCGCGCCTACGCTATATCCAGGGCGGTCTGATGAAGACACCGGAAATTTCTGTCTATCAGGCACAGAAGGAGATTACCCTTTTCAGCCAGCGTATCCAGGGCATGTTCGACATGGTGAAGCAGTTGTACGATATGTCTGACGAGGAGAAAGAGAATCCCGACTTTGACAAATTGTTTGCGCGCATTGAGAAATATGAGGGCATATCCGACAATATGGAGATTGAAATAGCCCGCTATCTGGAACAAGTGAGCAATGCCCATCTCTCCGATGATACCAAAGGCAAGATTCGTCAGATGATGCGTGAAATCAGCGAGATTGAGAGTATTGGTGATGCTTGCTACAACCTGGCAAGGACCATCCGCCGCAAGAAGGAGTCGGGCAAGACTTTCACGGAAACGCTGCATAAGAATGTGCAGGAGATGTTCCATCTCACCGACAACTCACTCACTCAGATGAATCAGGTGATGAATGGTCGCCGTGAAGAGGTGAACGTGAAGGAGACGTTCAAGATAGAGGCTGATATCAATGCGTTGCGCAACAATCTTAAAGCGGAGAACATTCAGGCCATCAACAATCATGAGTATGACTATGCCGTAGGCGCGATGTTCACCGACTTGATTGCTGAGTGCGAGAAACTGGGCGACTATGTGGTGAATGTAGTCGAGGCACGGACAGGCTTGTAGTCCCCCTAAAACAGTCGTCCTGCCTTCAAAAACAAGAGCGTTTCCACTAAATGCGGAAACGCTCTTGTGCTTCTTTGTAACTGTCGAGAGAACCGATGTCGTAGCGGTGCCCGGGCATCTGCCAGGCGTGAATCTTCGTCACGGTGGTGAGATAATGGGCCAGGTTGCCCGGCGCGTCGAATCCGCAGCCATGGTTCATGCAGTCTTTGATGAGCGGCAGGTCGGAGCGGTGATAGATGTAGAAGGGAGGTACTGCCCATTCTGACACAGGCCTTTCTGGTTTCTCTTGCATCTCCAGCACCAGCATGTCATCATTCACCTTGATCACTCCAGTTCGTTGGAGCCGTTTCAGTTCTGGCTCGTGATAGCACATGATTACCGAGGTTTGCTTCTCCTTGAAGAAGTCGACGAATCCCTGGAAAGAGAAGTCGAGGATGTTGTCGGCGGCTACCACCATGATGTGGTCGTCGGCTGCACTCTCCTCGATGGCAAGCAACAGGTCTTTCACGGCACCGAGGCGGGTGTCGTTGCTTGTGCTGCCATCGTCGATGATTCTGATGGGCTTTTTATAAGTGCTCTTTGCCTTCCATTCCTCGAAAATGGCGGCGAACTTATGGTTGGTCACTATCACGTGCTCATCGATGTCGTCGATGTTGTCGATGTCGTCGAGCATCCGCTCGAGTATCGAGCGTCCACCGATGTTGAGCAGTGGCTTGGGGAAGTTTTCTGTCAGGGGATAAAGCCTTGTGGCATATCCAGCGGCAATGACGATATTTTTCATTATTTGCATTTTTGCCATGGTGGCAGCAAGCGTTCTGCTCCCATGCTGTTTGTGGATTGCAAAAGTAGCAATAATTATTGACATTTACAAGTGTTATTGCCCTTCGGCAATGAAATCATGCTTTTTTTTGGTGATGAAGAGGAAATGTAGTACTTTTGCAATGAAAGAAAAACCCTCCTTTTTTCAATTTGACAATCAGGCATATATGAATATGAATAGTTTAATTGGAAGATCCTTCATCGTATTGTCATTATCCATGTCATCATGGTTGGGCTTCGCCCAGGAAGTGGTGATGATGAATGTTCATCAAGGCCATTCTGTGGCCGCGTTTGAATCTGGTGCTGTAGACAGCGTCACCTTCACTGCCGATGCCCATGACTACGACAAGCGTATGGGTGAGTTGATGATGCAGCATCCATATCCCATCGCCACTGATTCCTTGAGAATTCTCATTTTGGGAAATAGTTTTTCCTACGATTCCACGTGCTATCTGCAAGCCATCGTCGACTCCACTGATATTGACCAGGGTAGATTGGGCATTTACAACTTTTTCATTCCCGCTTCCAATTTCCAGACATGGATAGACAAGTATGAGTCTGGGGAAACGATAAACGTATATAATACAGTAGGCCAATTGAAAATGCGTGGAGAGGGGACATTGCAACAGGTTCTCTCCCAACATTGGGATGTGGTGATGATTGTGCAGGGAAGTGACCTCTCTTACGAATGGTCATCATTCAAGGACACTACGCCTGAACTCCTCGGCATCATCACTTCTTGTTGCAAGAATCCGGAGGTGAGGATTGCCTATCAGATGCCATGGGGCCACACCCCTGCTGTCACGCCTAAAGAATTGGTGGGCAACGTGAGTTGTGCAAAGCGATTGGTGGCGGAATATGGTATCAGCAATATCGTTTCGGTTGGTATCGCCATCCAAAACGCACGCAACTCTTCGCTGTTGAACGACACCTATCTTCTCCGCGACAAATGGCACATCACGCATGGGGTAGGGCGGTATGTGGCAGCCTGCACCGTGTTTGAGTCTTTGCTACAGCCCGTTTTCCATGTCTCCGTCTATGGTAACAACGCCTTGGTGAAACTCTCTGACGAGGAGTTGGCGGTAGAGGGCACTGTCCCTGTGACAGCCGAGAACATCAGGTTATGCCAACAATGTGCCTTATACGCCACGATGTATAAATACAATGTCGTCGGTTTGGAGTGAAGTGAAACACACCTGTAATACGTTGTACTTGCGTCCATGACTTATCTTAAGCAATAAACTAAGATATATTATTTGACAAAAATGCGGAACCTGTTATACATAGTAGTCACGACAGTGATACTCACTGCCTGTGTAGGTGGTGGGAAGGAGCGTGTTGTGCTTGATACAGCACAGCGTATTATCAACGACCGCCCCGATTCCGCCCTTGCCATGCTCGACTCTCTGGAACCGTCATCCCATGATTTTTCAACAGAAAACCTCCGTCGATGGCAACTCCTTCGCCTTATGGCACAAAACAAATGCGACACCGTGTTCAGTGATGACAGCCTACAAAAGGAACTGGTTAAATACTATGACCGTCACGGCACGCCCAATGAGAGAATGATGGCATACTACATGTTAGGACGTGCTTATAGTGACATGGGAGAGGCTCCCCGTGCACTTCAGTGCTTCCTGGATGCCGTGGCCTGTTCCGACACGACTTCTCAGAATTGTGATTTTCATAACCTTTTTCGCATCTATGGACAAATGGCAAATATCTATCGGTCTCAGTGTATGCCAAACGAGGAGTTAGCAGCATGGAATCATTGCAGCAATTTTGCCCTAAAAAGTGGTGATATATATAATCACATCCGCGGTATTGAGATGACAATAGGCCCCTATTATGATATGGGTGACACCGTATCTTGTCTCCACATTACCGAACGATGCCGCCAGGAATACGAAAGTCATGGAATGCATCAAAAGGCGGCAGGCGTTTACCCCACGGCCATCTATATACATCTATTGAATTCCAATTACGATAAAGCTAGAGAGATGATGAAGACATTTGAGGCGGAGTCTGGCCTTTTCGACTCAAAAGGCAATATCAGCAGAGGCAGGGAAGGCTATTACTACAGCAAAGGTCTTTACTATTTGGGTATTCAGAAAAATGACTCTGCTGAACTGCTTTTTAGGAAACTGCAAGAAGTCCATCTAAATCATGATTTTCAAGCAAACAAGGGATTATTATTACTGTATCGGAATAAGGGGATGATTGACTCCGTTTCAAAATATGCCTTGCTTTATGAAAAAAGTGGTGATGAGATATTCAATGAGAACCAAGCCGATGCCATAGCACAAGCAGCTGCATACAATAAATATGGTCGATTGCAGAAAGAGTCTAAAGCAATGGCTGTTAAAGCAGAAAGGACGAAATGGATGTCAATGATGTTGTTTATATTCTTTTTTCTTATTGCCGTGGTATCTGCCTATCTTTTTTATCTCTACAAGAGAAAACAGAAGGAAAAGATGGAAAAAATCGGAATAGATTATACGAATCTTATGTCTAAATACCGAAAAGCGTGTCATGAAACTGAAAAGCTCAAATTCGACAGGGGTGAAGCACTGAGAGAAAAAGAGAACGAGAATAGCCAGCTCAAATCTCAATTAGATCGGATGAAGACCATGTTTGAGGGGCTTTCTCCTGATATGAAAAAAGTGGCTTTGTCCAAAAGTGACATCGTGAAGAAGTTCAGGGACTTGGCCATTCCAAAACCCCATCCTGTATTGCCATGTCAAAAAGACTGGAAACTATTGATGGAAACGATGGAATATACCGATCCTTCGCTTTATAGGATAATCATTCTTTCCGACAATCTCAGTCAGCAAGAGATATACACTTGTTTGCTGACAATGCTTCATTTTTCCAATGGTGAAATCACGGTGCTTCTTGGCACCTCCAAGCAAAGGGTTTCCAATATGAAGGCTTCTGCCAACTACAAACTATTCGACAGCAAGGATGCCAAGGCTTTGTTGAAGAATCTTGAGACTCTATAAAATATTGATGTTTAGGCATATGCCAAAGTCGTGTACTATTTGTGTACTCTTTCTATGCCGATATTTTTGTGTGGATTTGTTTTATTCTTATTTTTGTTGAATCAAAATCTCGATTGCGCATTTATTGCGCATATACAAAATAATGCAAATTGCCATTTGGGGGATGACATGCGCAACAATTGCATGGTCTTCTTTTTGGATGATGATGAACAATTGCATATATTAGCAAAAATCGAGTAACGTACAATAATTGCCTTAAATAATTTGCTAAATATTAATTTTTTATCTATTTTTACGACGGAATCACAAAACTACTAAGTTATGAGGAGGGACGTTATTACATTTCTATTGTTATTCACATCAGCGACATTATTTGCTCAGAATGTGAATATAGGAGATTTATGGTATTCTATTGATGAAGAAACCAAGACGGCTAAAGTTGTAATGTCGATTGAGGATGATTCTCAGCAAACAGAAAACTATTCATATCTTCAGGGGGATGTCACAATACCGTCTTCCATAAAATACGATGGTCATGAATTCATTGTGACGAGCATTGGCGATAGAGCATTTAGCTATGCCCAAAACATCAAGTCTGTATTTTTGCCATCTACCATCGAATCTTATGGTTCCAGGGCATTCCAAGGGTGTCCAAACCTAAAATCCATCACTATTCCACCATCTGTCACTGGTTTTGGGCAATGGGCGTTTGAAGATTGTCCTTCTTTTGATCAGATACATATCAGTGACTTGAATAAATGGATGGGCTTATGGTTTTGGTGGAATACCGAAAACCCACTCTATTATGCTCACAACCTATATTTGAATGACAAATTGGTGACAGACATCGTTGTTCCTAAAGAGGTGAAAGAAATAGGCTCCTTCAATTTCTGTGGTTGTAGAAGTTTGAATACCGTTACAATCAATCAATATGTTAACATAGAGAATGGTGCTTTCTATGATTGTGGTTGTAAGATCTATATATATGGTGATGCCACTTTTGGTGCAAGGTCTCTAACAGGATCGAAAGAGCACAAAAACACAGTCTGGACATGGAGAGAATTCGTGTCACAAATGGAATATGAGATGGAAGAAGCTCTAGATCTTGACGATCCTCTAATATACTGCAAAGGATTCGAACATTTATATATGTTTGACACACCGATATACACAACGGGCCCCACCACTATCAGACTTGACAGTATTGACATCAAATATTGCGACATGAAAATCAACGACTTCTGGGTAGAGAAAGACAGCTATCTGGACGAAGGCCATGGACGCATATTCCTCACATGCAGTCCCGGAAAGGAGAATATCTTGGAATATTATTTCACAAACCCCTGTGGCGAGACGATTTATGGTTCTTATGCCGTGACTACTCCTACTTTGGAGTTTCAAAAGACAAAAGTCACCATGGTAGAAAAAGATGTGGTTCTAGCAGAAACTCCATCCAATATATGGGATGAGCAGTCGAAAAGGAATATACAGCATGAAATTGTGCCAGTTGACTCGGATTTGGTATCACGCATGATAACAGCAGGTGCGATATGCGACGGCATTATCCTGACAAGGACAAAACTCTATTACTCCACGGAACAGCAACCATTGAAAATCAGGCCTTTTTACACCGACAAAAACGGCAATAGTTTTTATGGGGAATGGGTGGAATTTGATCCGACACAGTATCAGTATAACGTCAATGCTACAGTTTATACCAGTCCCTATTCCGAGACAGGCATTTCACAGGTTTCGTTGAAAGGCTATTGTTTTGCTGGAACCATGCCAATAACTGAATATGGTTTCATGCTTACAGAAATTGCCACTGGCAATGTGTCGTATAATCCCTTTGATGGCGATGGTATTTATCAGAACATAATGAATATGACCATTGACTCCTTGAATGAAGGGGAATATCATTATTGCGCTTATGCGAAAACCAAAGACGATATTGTATATGGCGAAACCTATAATTTTTATATAAGGGAAACGACGCATATTCATACTTCTCCTAAGACTTCAAATTCTTCATTTCCTCAATCTTCTGGTATCTATACCATTCAAGGTATTAAGATTGCCAATCATTGGGAGCAAGGTATGAATTTACCTAATGGCATCTACATCGTTAATGGAAAGAAAATGGTTGTCAACAAATAATTTTCAGACATTTTATCTGAGTTAATCGGATTTACTTTTGTTTAAAGGAATGTATCAAGGGGACGGGGAAATTGATACGTTATCAAGGACGAGAAATCTCTCAAGAAATACTATGTCATGATTGAATCTCTTGAACAGCTTGACAAGGCTGCTTGAATGCAATGTGACATGTATGTTATTAAAAGACAACTAATTTAATTATCAAAAACCGACCGTCAAAGGGTGGGAAACGTCAATAAATTAAATGTATCAAGGGGACGGAGATTTTGATTCGTTTTATCACGTTCAACATGAATGAAGAAGATATATCATCTATGAAGAAAAACGGCAACATCACCAGGCTGCGGCGCCGCGGACTCACGGACAACCTGCACGGCGCCTTCGGGCTGGTCGACGACCTCTACATGACATACGGGGGCAACATGCTCACGAGCGTGCGCGACAACGCCACCCGCCTTCCATACGCGGGAGCCACGGACTTCGACGGGATGCCGGGTGAGAACCCGCTCACCTACAACGCCTCGGGCTCCCTCGTGAGCGACGTGGGGCGCGGCATCGCGTACGTCACCCACGATGCCTACAACAACCCGCGGAGGATATACTTCACCGACGGCAGCCAGACGAGGTATACATACAGTGCCGCAGGCGAGAAGCTCGGCGTGGAGCACTATGTCGCCGCTCCGAACGTCACGGTGCCCTTCGGCGCGGAGCCTGACGCGCTGACCCAGGGGCAGGTGATGTACGACGGCTCCACGCAGTACCTGCTCGGCGGCAGCCTCGTGGTAAAGGACGGCATGGTGGACCGCTACCTCTTCGACGGCGGCTATGCCAAGGCGACTTTCGTGAATCCCACGACCTACACCTTCGAGTTCTACTACTACAACAAGGACCACCTCGGCAACAACCGCGAGGTGGTGGATGCAAGCGGCACGGTGCAGCAGGTGACGAACTACTACCCGTATGGCGCGCCCTACACCGATTCGGAAGCCGTGATGAATGCCAACATGCAGCCGTACAAGTACAACGGCAAGGAGCTGGACAGGATGCACGGCCTTGACACCTACGACTACGGCGCAAGACAGTATGACCCGGTGCTCGGCAGGTGGGACAGGATGGACCCGCTCTGCGAGAAGTACTATGATGTGAGCCCGTATGCGTATTGTGCGAATAATCCGTTAATAAACATAGATTCTGATGGGAGAGATTACTCTGTTTATGTTGACAATGATAATGGTACAATTTTAATCTCTGCTTTTTTCTTATGTACGGCAAGAGATTATGAGAGATGTTCAAATGATTGTAATTATTGGAATCAACAGAGTGGTCAATTCTCTGCTGGGAATTACATAATAAATTTTATGTTTACTCCCATCGTTGTAGATAACACCTTAGAATCTTATTCTATCGACAATAATATGATAACTCAAAATATATCAAATCTTTCAGATTCTCAATCACTTTACAATTCGTTAAATAGTTGTGGATTTGTTGATACAAATACATATCAAACCGTTGATAAACTCGATAATGATGATTTTGGCAACGCAAAGAATGGAGAAACACGCAGTGGTAGAATAATAAGAATTTGTTCTTCTAATCCTTTAACTGGAAAACACGAGATAGGGCATACAGTCGGATTGAAACACCATCCAGTTGGTCTAATGACATCTTCATCATCCGATGAAAATAGAAATGATCAAATATATAAAAAATATATAAAAGAAATCCTTAAAGGCTCTCTTCCTAACAGGAATGGTGTCCCTAATGCAGGGAAAGGTCATTTAATCGTAAATGGGGAGAATTTTGACCGTCATGTTTTTAATAGAGTAAGAAAAACAAATAGATGAAAAAGTTTACAGTTTTTATTTTATCTTTGTGCATCACATCATGTTTATTCTCTCAAAATAAGATACGTGTATTTGATGAATATAAGACGCCAAACTGTATGATTGATAAAGATGGAAGTTATAATTCATATCTATTCATAGACACGCTTTATTTTGAAAATGAAAGTGTGATATTAAGCAGGCATGATGGGCATAATTATTTATTTAGTGACAGTAGCGAAGTATCCAACGTCAAGAACTATAATAATATCATTAGAGAGAATAATGTTTATATATACGAGCCTCTTTTTATTTATGATCTTTGCACATCATTTTACTCTGAATATTTCCTGAATTTGTTACTAAGAATGCCTGATCCAGGAAGTTTGATTTATCCTGATATAGATTACAAAACAAAGCATTATTGCAAGATGAAGTTTGAAAAGAAACCCAAGGGTTACTATTTATGCCTCGTTAAAGGGTATATTTATAATTACTTGACTTATATAAAATCATCAGATGTCTATAATCATCCTATAAAATTTCCAGACGATAAAGCCTTTTACAAATTGTTAATCCCCTTTTGGTAATTTTTTTACTTATCGACATGTATAGAAGGGACGGGGAATTTGTGTATCAAGGGGACGGGGAAATTGATACGTTATTCGATTTCCTTTTGTAGAATGAGAAAATAGAATTAGATTTGCAAAGAAATTCAATCGTTATGGCAAGACAGGCGGGAAGACATAGTAATACCGGCATCTACCATGTCATGCTTCGTGGGATAAACCGACAGGATTTGTTTCATGAAGAATCGGATTACCTTTTCTTTTTGGAAAGGCTCCATCTTCTTGCCCATCCCAAAGACGAAAGAAATGAGCCAGCATCACCATTTTGTGACATCTACGCTTACTGCCTGATGCATGAAACTAATGAACAGTCATTTTTGCAAAATCCCAATTTCTTCCCGTCAGATTCTCATAGAGTTTTTAAAGCGCATGGTTCAGCTGAAAGCATAGAGCATTCATATACAGGAAATATTGGAGTTGAAAATGTTTTAGAAATAAATAAAGAGAATACAGGCTATTTAGTATTTCATAAAGATAATCGTGTTATTGAAAAGAAGCAAATAAACCATGGGAATTGTAAATAATTTGAATCAAAAGGTGCTGGTCATTCTCATCTTGTTAATCAACACTTGTGTGTATGGATTGGCAAAAGGTCAAAATGAAATTGATAGCATTCGTATCACATATGATTATCATAATGGCGGCTATGGGATATACCGCTCCACGGCGTGCTATGCATTTCATAAAAAGGCTTATAAACTGCAGTTGGAGAAATCACACAATGTACATAATGCCCGGCAGTTGCCAGAGACCATATCCAAGGAAAGTGTGTCAAAACTGCTGAATGATTGCAACACGTACGCTATCGAAGACCGCTGCGAATTCATCAAAATTACGAAAGACGATTATTCCAAATACATAAAGATTATCAACGATAAAGACAGCCTTGACAACTATTTACCCTTTTTGGATGACTTCAAGAAAGAACAATACTTACTGGAAGAAGATGCATTCATGTCACTAAGTCGCAGTGATATTGCCAACATCATAGAGTCATCCACCTCACCTACATCCTATATAGGTGCCCATTCCAAGCCGACATTGATAATAGAATTGATTTGCAACAACGCCGGGAGCATCACCATTGAACCTCAATGGTATTTTGAAGGCACGGCGTGGAAAGTGCTATCTCAAGACAAGGAAAGGTATGTAGGTTATGAAAACATCATGTCTTTTTTAAAAGACATACATTATGACATGTATGCGGCTTTCACTGAAAGGTTTTATTTGTTATTACATATAGCAGATAGAATAAAAGAGAAAAATAAGTTCTATGTTGATTAATCATGACCATCGGGGACGGTTCTAAATGATCCGTCGCATTTAGGGTGATTTCACAGATAATTTACATTATCAATTCTTTCAATATATTACTGACATGAAAAAAGTTATCGTCTTATTCCTGCTGGCATTGGCAATGATACCCGTGCAGTTGACAGCACAGATGAACCCACAGAAGGGATACATCATCACCTGTATCAAGGGGACGGGGAAATTGATACGTTATCAAGGACGAGAAATCTCTCAAGAAATACTATGTCATGATTGAATCTCTTGAACAGCTTGACAAGGCTGCTTGAATGCAATGTGACATGTATGTTATTAAAAGACAACTAATTTAATTATCAAAAACCGACCGTCAAAGGGTGGGAAACGTCAATAAATTAAATGGAAATTAAAGAAAGACTTAGGTTATTTTTCCAAAATAGAGGATATGATTTAAAAAGAATCAAAGGGTTTAATGATGATGTAGAAGTCATTATTAAAGCACTTAATAAACAAGATGCTCTTTGTGCCCTTGACTTATATTCTGATTTAAATATTCCTATATTGGGGGGGGATGTACTGTTCCTGAATGATAACGGATTGATTGAATATACTTTTGACAGTTGGTATACTATTCCTTTAGAAAGTGAGTCCTACAGTACATTTCTTTTTAGAAGTATTGAAGTATCTCGCAATTATATAATTAATTACAATAATCCTTTTATAAAGGCATCTTCTATCTTATTCGACATTATACCTGATTATAAAGATATACATTAAAATTGAAGTCAAATAAATCTATTAGAAATCCTTCAAATGAAGAAATGCGTATTATCCATTTCTTAGCAAACAAAGCTCATTATAAGAGGCCAAACTGGGAAATTGGCCTAAAAGTATGTGAGTTGCAGGATGGAATGGGAAGTTTATTATTACTCCCCAAAGAATCTGCAGGTAAAAATCGCATATTCAAGGAACAAATCAGCGACATCATGTTCAAGGATGCCGATGGTATACCTGTCATTGTTTCGCTTAATATTGATAAGGATGATTGTCTATTTGAGTTGGATGTTTGGAAAATTAACTTTGATAGAGTTGTTAACTATGAGAATTTATTTCAAGTCATCGAAGAATCCAGTTCGATCATCGGGGACGGTTTTCAATAATCAGTTCTCAATGAGAAAATCATACCATATCGAGCGTTATATGATATTTGCAAACATTGATTTTTGGGGGATATTTCTCAAAAATCAAAAATACTACTGGATTAAGTGTGAATTATCTTAATTAGTCTAAACTTAAACGAAGAAGATGAGAAAAGTTGTGTTACTCTGTTTGCTTGTTTTCTCCATTGCCCTTCATGCGCAAGAGCATAGCGAGAACAACACCATGGAAAACCCCTTCAAAAATGGGACTGAAATAAGGTCACTGTCCGTCGAGATGGGGCCATCGTGGATAAACTCGAAAGTATATACCTCTGAAGGAGAGTTCAAACTGCAGGCTGGAGTGGAATTGGGTGTGGAATACGCTGGCATCAAAGTGGGAGGATTTGACTATGGGATATCCTTCTATCATAACGAAACCAATATTCATGGTTGCAAAGTCAGTCTCAATTATATCGGTCCCTCTCTGATTTATGCCCATCTTTTTCACCGCAAATGGCTTGGTAAATTATCCCTCGGGCTGGGCGTGGGAACTGCTCAAGGAAAGGACAACAGTTATAATAATCATGCCATAAGCGTTGATAAAATTCAATTTGGATTAGGCACACGGTTGGCCGCGGGCATAGTATTCCTTGCTTCTGACCATGTTGGCTTCGGTTTTAATTTGCATGACATGGTCATTTTCCTTGGCAAGAAAGGCGGTTCATACTTCGGCGATTCAGACGAAATCAACGGCATTTCACGCATTGGTGGCACCTTTGTCTTCCACTATTTCTTCTAATTGCCCTCACCGCTGGTGATATGGACCTTGACTCAAAGATAATTACATAAAACCATCCACAAGGGGGAATCCACAAAGGGGACTGGTACTTGATTCTACAACCTTAAATGATAAAAGCCGATAAATTTGAAAAAATATCTAAAGACATGACGAAAAAGAATCATATCTAAATAGGCAGGACTCCTACCATGTTTCATGTCCAGAATTCCCGCTCTCCGGAATCTTCCATCACCCCTCCACATCTTGGGCAGGTTTTCTTGTCCCAAATCCGGATGTTGTCGCTTCCGCATCTCAGACAGAGTCTGCCCACCTCGCTCCTGAACGAGGGAGCCACGTCGGCGATGATGCCACCTACGACAAGGTGCTGGATAGTCTTACAGTCAGGGCAGGTGACGGCGGTGATTTCCTGTCGGAACAGCCCACGGCCCTCATAGACTTCCGCCTCATAGCCACACGTCTTGCAACGCATCTTTATCTTCCATGCCATAACACCTTGTCTTTTCTGCTTTTTCAATACACCCGGAATCCATTTTCCTTGCAATAATCGATGGCTGGTTGATATCCTTGTGCTGTGGATTTGTGAATCCATTTCATACCAAGTCGTTCGTCTTTCTCCACACCGATGCCTGTCATGTGAAACCATCCTATGGCAAATTGGGCTTGAGGGTCACCTCCATTGGCTGCCAGTTCATACCAGAATGCTGCTTCCGCCACATCTTTCTTGGCTCCGTCACCATTCCAATGAGCGGCACCTACATTCTTCTGAGATAAGATGTGGCCCTGAAAGGCTGCCTCTCTATACCATAAATAGGCTTTTTCATGGTCTTCTCCCACGCCTTGTCCTAAATAATACGCATTGGCCACATTCACCTGAGACTGAAGGTCGCCACGAGAAGCCGCTTTCAGATACCAGTCGAAAGCCAGTTCGAGGTTTCGCTCTACACCATCGCCTTTGTAATAACACTCAGCCACGTTGAAGATACCATATATGTCATCATGCTCTGCCGCTTTCATATACCATTCGAAAGCCGTTGCATGGTTTTCCACCACACCGCAGCCACGCATGTAACACACCCCAAGATTGTTCATTGCTTTGGGATCGCCCTCATAAGCCATCTTGCGATAGGCGTCAGCGGTGTCGCGGTCTTTTTGCATATTAGGAGTATTCTAACTGAAAATCTGGTAGACAGCAGCCGACACCACCCATGCCACAACTGTGGTGTAGCCTGCGGCAAACAAAGCCCAACGCCAACTGCCTGTCTCGTTCTTGATGGCGGCGATGGTGGCGATACAGGGGAAGTAGAGCAAGACGAACAACAGGAAACAGAAGGCTACCAGCGGGGTAATGCCCTCGCGCTCCATCTTCTCCCTGAGCACAGGATATTGTCCGGCACTCTCAAGGTTGCTGTCATCAGCCACTTCCTCGTCGCCTGTATACAGCACGCCCATGGTTGATGCCACAATCTCCTTGGCACCAACACCGGCTATCAGCCCCACGTCGAGTTTCCAGGTGAACCCTTGCGGCTTGAAGAGTGGTTCGATGCCTTTGCCGATATGCCCGATATAACTGTGCTCTTGCTGCTCTTGCTTGGTCATGCCCTCGTGGTGGGGGAAATAGCCCAGTGCCCATACGATGATGCTGGCCACAAGGATGATGCCTCCCATCTTTTTCAGATACTGTTTCCCTTTTTCCCATGTATGGCGTAACATTGCCTTCATGGTAGGCACACGGTAGGGGGGAAGTTCCATCACGAAGGGCGTATCGTCGCCCTTGACGAGGAAACGGCTCAACAGCCTGCTCATCACCACGGCCATCAAGATGCCGATGACATAGAGGGAAATCATAACCATGGCCTGATACTTGACGGCAAAGAAGGCACCGATAATCATGATGTAGATGGGCAGTCGGGCCGAGCAACTCATAAACGGGAGGATGAGCATGGTGATGAGCCGTGACTTACGGCTTTCTATGGTGCGTGTGGCCATCACGGCAGGCACATTGCACCCGAATCCCATAATGAGCGGGATGAACGACTTGCCGTGAAGTCCCATCCTGTGCATGATCTTGTCCATGATGAAGGCAGCGCGTGCCATATACCCTGTGTCTTCCATAAATGAGATGAAGGCATATAGGATAAGGATTTGCGGCAAGAAGACGATAACCGCCCCCACGCCTCCCACGACGCCATCAACTAACATGTCTTTCAGCGGTCCGTCGGGCAGTACGTTGCCCAGCCATTCGCCGAGGGCTGAGAAACCGGCATCTATCCAGTCCATGGGATACTGCCCCAGCGAGAACGTGGTCTGGAACATGGCATAGAGGATGAGAATGAAGATGGGAATACCCAGATACTTGTTGGTGATGATGTGGTCGATGAAGTGGGTGGCACGGTAGGTGTCCTCCTTGGTGCCTTCGTAGTAGTTGGCTTCCTGCAATGCCCCATGGATAAAGCCGTATTTGGCATCCATGATGGCAGTCTCGCTGTCTTCCTTCGTTTCCTGAAGGATGCGGGCGGCGGCTTGGTCACGCACGCGCAGTATGTCTTTTCCTATGTCAAGTGTCTGGACGTATTTCTCTGCTTGTTTGTCCTTCTCAAGGAGTTTGATGGCAAGATAGCGTGTGGAATAGCGCGAACGGGTCTTGCTGTCTTTCTGCACTTCTTCCTTCACCATGTCGATGGCAGGTTCAACGTATTTCCCATGGTTGATATGGATATGTCTCGACACCGTCTTGTTGGGACGTGGACCATGGGCATAGTCGTCGGTATGGTTGCCGCCATGCGCGTTCTCGTAATCCTTGTGCCATTCCTGGATTTCCGCGGCTACCTTGGGGTTGATGTTGCCGTCTTTGTCGACAAAGTCCATCCCCTCATAGATGTTGATGATAATATGGAACAGGAGGTCGACACCACGACCACTCTTGAAAACCGTCGGTATCATCGGCACACCGAAAAGTTGACCCAATTTGTTGAAGTCGATGTTGTCGCCCCTGCGCTCGGTTTCATCATACATATTGAGTGCGCAGACCATACGCACATTCATGTCTATCAACTGTGTGGTGAGATAGAGGTTGCGCTCCAGGTTGCTCGCATCGATGACATTGATCACCACGTCGGGGGGTGATTCTATGAGTTGTCTGCGCACGTACAGTTCTTCCGGGCTATAGGCCGACAAAGAATATGTTCCTGGCAAGTCGACAAGGTTGAACTCATATCCTTCGTACTTCGCGCTACCTTCCTTTGCGTCCACCGTCACGCCCGAGTAGTTGCCCACTCGCTCATGAGCGCCGGAGGCGAAATTGAACAAGGATGTCTTGCCACAATTGGGATTTCCTACCAATGCCACATTGATGTGCCGTCTTCTCTTGCGTGCGGCATCATGCAATTGGCTGTCGGTGATGACGATATCCTCTGTCTCGGGCTTGGAGAAATCAATGTCCTGCCCGTCGAGTTTGCCGCTGCGTTCCAAGTCTTTCGCCTCTCTTTCAGAGATAACCTCTATCATCTTGGCCTCGTCGTGCCTCAGTGACACCTCGTATCCGAGAATCCGGTATTTCACAGGGTCTTGTAAAGGCGCGTTGAGCAGCACCTCAACGGTAGTGCCTTTGATGAACCCCATTTCCACGATGCGCTTCCTGAAGCCACCGTGACCTATTACTTTCACGATAACCGCTTTTTCGCCTGTATGCAAGTCAGATAATCTCATTTCGATGTAGATAAGTTTGACAAACCAATCTTTAAATGGTAACCTTGGAAGTGCAAATTTACGAATACCTATTTATAAAAGCGCCATCCTGCCATGCTTTTCACGGAAAATTACCATGAAATGAGGATGACAGGATGGCGGTATAAACGACAATACCTATTCTATTTCGGTGGTTGTCTCAGTCAGGGCATCGTCTTTTAAAAGTGACTCTTCGTCGCCTGTAGCCTTCTCGTCGTTAGTTTCACTGAAGGACTGTGGCTTGTTGAAATAGTCTTCCAACTCCTTGGCTGCATCATGGTTGTTGTTCTCAAGGTCTTTGACAATAACGCCATGTTCCAGCAAAGTGATGCGAGGACAGATGTCGATGGTATGGGCGAGGTTGTGGCTGCTGATGATAATCGTGCTGCCGGTAGATTTGTTGTACTCGGTCAGGATTTTCTTCAGCACGTTCTGACTGGTGGGGTCAAGGAAGTTGAACGGTTCGTCGAGAATCACCAGTTGGGGGTGGTTGAGCAAGGCGGCAATGATGCCCACCTTCTGCTTGTTGCCGGCAGAGAGGTCACGGATCAACTTCTTGTGGCCGAGAATTTCACCCCCCATGAGCGGCTCGTATGTTTTCACCCGTTCCTCGACCTCTTCCTTGCTGATGCCGCAGACTTTTCCGATGAAGGCAAAATATTCTTCTGGTGTGAGGAAGTCGATGAGGAATCCTTCGTCGATATACGACCCCGTGTAGTTCTTCCAATCTTCGCTCTTGGATGGGTCGACAAGCATTTCAGGAGTGTCTTCGCCTTCTCCCTCGCCTTGGAATCCCAGGGTCACCCGGCCATCATCTGCCTTGATGAGATCGAGCAGCAGGCGGAACAGCGTGGTTTTCCCCGCACCATTGTTGCCTACCAGTCCTACAAGTTCGCCATCGCCGATATGATATTCGCCAATGTTCACTGCGGTGTTTTCACCGAAACATTTTTTCAGGTTCGATACATCGATTCTCATTTCTCTTCTCGTTGTGTTTGATGCAACGTGGATTCCGACTAGGAATCCACGTTGAGATTACTGATTTGTGGGAATAAATATCCCCCACCTTACACTAATCCTCTTCCGTGACAGTTCTTGAATTTCTTGCCACTGCCGCAGGGACAAGGCTCGTTGCGGCCTGGCATCTTGTCCTTACGGATAGGTTGGCGACGCTGTTGCTGAGCCGATTCACGGGTGTCCTGGCTGGCAGCAGCCTTCTGGTTCTCATCAACCATCTCGTCGCCTTTGCTCTCCTGGTAACGCTGGCTCCGACGCTCAGGCGCAGCCTCTTTCACCTCTTGCTGCAGTTGTGGAATCTGTCCACGCATCAAGATTTCTGAGATGCGGTTGTTCATGTCGTCTACCATGTTGTCGAACAATTTCACACTCTCGAGTTTGAAAATGAGCAAGGGGTCCTTCTGCTCGTATGAGGCATTCTGCACACTGTGCTTCAACTCGTCGAGTTGTCGCAGGTTCTCTTTCCAGCAGTCATCGATGATGTGGAGCGAAACGGCTTTCTCGAATTGCTTGACGACAGATTTGCATTCGGTGTCGTATGCCTCTTTCAGGTTACAAGGGATGTTCATCATGCCGCGACCGTCGGTGATGGGCACATTGATGCGCTCATAAATCTGGCCTTGTTCCTCATACACCCGCTTGATGATGGGCCACGATACTTCCTGTATGCGGTCGGTGCGACGCTTGAATGCCTGCATGGCTTCGGCGTATGCCTTCTCTGCAAGCGACTCGCGGCTTTTCTCGATGAGGTCTTCCTTGCTGAAAGGACACTCCATGGCCAAGGTCTTGAGGAACATTTCCTTGCAGCCGTTGTAGTCGTTGTTGGAGATGATGTTCACCACACGGTCCCAAATGATGTTGGCAATGTCCATTCCGATGCGCTCGCCCATCAGCGCGTGGCGGCGCTTCTCATAGATTACCGTACGCTGTTTGTTCATCACGTCGTCGTATTCCAACAGACGTTTACGCACACCGAAGTGGTTTTCTTCCACTTTCTTCTGCGCACGCTCAATACTGTTGTTGATCATCTTGTGTTCAATGCGCTCACCATCTTCAAAACCAAGACGGTCCATCACCTTGGCAATTCGCTCTGAAGCGAAGAGACGCATCAGTTTGTCTTCGAGCGAGACATAGAATACTGAGGAACCGGGGTCACCTTGACGACCGGCACGTCCACGCAACTGACGGTCGACACGGCGGCTCTCATGGCGCTCAGTACCGATGATGGCAAGTCCTCCGGCTTCTTTTACCTCGGGAGTGAGTTTGATGTCGGTACCACGACCGGCCATGTTGGTGGCGATGGTCACGGCACCGAGGCCATCGGTGCTTCGTCCGGCCTGTGCCACGACATCGGCCTCCTTTTGGTGCAGTTTGGCATTCAGCACATTGTGGGGAATGTTGCGCATCTTGAGCATACGCGACAGCAACTGGGATATTTCCACCGATGTCGTACCTACCAAAGTGGGGCGGCCTGCCTCTCTCATGGCTACGATCTCGTCGATAACGGCATTGTATTTCTCACGCTGCGTCTTGTATACGCGGTCGTTCATGTCGTTGCGTTGCACTGGCTTGTTGGTGGGAATCTCTACCACGTCGAGTTTGTAGATATCCCAGAACTCTCCTGCCTCTGTGATGGCTGTACCCGTCATGCCTGCGAGTTTATGATACATGCGGAAATAGTTCTGCAGGGTGATGGTGGCATAGGTCTGTGTGGCAGCCTCCACTTTCACATGCTCCTTGGCTTCAACGGCCTGGTGGAGTCCGTCACTCCAGCGACGTCCTTCCATGATACGTCCGGTTTGCTCGTCAACGATTTTCACCTCACCGTCGATAACCACATATTCATCGTCTTTGTTGAACATGGTGTAGGCCTTGAGGAGTTGCTGAAGAGTATGCACACGCTCGCTCTGGACGGCATAATGGCTCATCAGTTCGTCTTTCTTCTGAATGCGCTCCTCATCGGTAAGGCCGGTCTGGGCTTCCAGTTCCGACATCTCTGTAGTGATATCGGGCAGCACGAAGAGGTCCTTGTCGTCAACTTGCTTGGCAAGCCATTCCACACCTTTGTCAGTAAGGTCTACCGAGTTGAGTTTCTCCTCTACCACGAAGTAGAGAGGTGCCACGGCCTCGGGCATGCGGCGGTTGTTGTTCTGCATATACTCCTCCTCAGTGGCGAGCATTCCAGCCTTGATGCCTTCTTCAGACAGGTATTTGATGAGTGCCTTGTTCTTGGGCAATGCCTTGTGCGACCTGAAGAGCGAGAGAAAACCCTCCTGGGTGAGTTTCTGGTCGTTGGTTTCACGGCCTTTTTGAATCATCTGGCGAGCCTCGGCAAGATAGTCGGAAGCCAGGCGGCGTTGCACGCCAACGAGTCGTTCTACCAACGGCTGGTATTCCTCAAACATCTGGTCGTCGCCTTTCTCCACCGGACCGGAAATAATCAAAGGTGTACGGGCATCATCGATGAGCACAGAGTCTACCTCGTCGACGATGGCGTAATTGTGCGCGCGCTGCACCAGGTCGGCGGGAGAGATGGCCATGTTGTCGCGCAGGTAGTCGAAGCCAAACTCATTGTTCGTGCCAAACGTGATGTCGGCCTGATAGGCCTTTCGCCTCTCTGGAGAGTTGGGGCGGTGCTTGTCGATACAGTCTACGGAGAGGCCGTTGAACTCATAAAGAGGACCCATCCATTCAGAGTCACGTTTTGCAAGGTAGTCGTTGACGGTCACCACATGCACACCATTTCCAGTGAGTGCATTGAGGAAGACAGGAAGGGTGGCTACAAGGGTCTTTCCTTCACCAGTCGCCATCTCGGCGATTTTGCCTTGATGGAGCACGGCACCACCGAAGAGTTGCACATCATAGTGCACCATGTCCCACTTCGTATCGTTGCCGCCAGCCATCCAGTGGTTGGAGTAAATGGCCTTGTCGTCTTCTATCCTCACAAAGTCCTTGGTGGCAGCCAACTCGCGGTCGAAGTCGGTGGCTGTGACCACCACTTCTTCGTTTTCGGCAAAACGGCGTGCCGTCTCCTTGACGATACTGAAAGCCACTGGGAGCACTTCGTTTAATGCTTCCTCGTAGATTTCAAGAATCTCTTTCTCTATCTTGTCGACTTGGTTGAAAATCACCTCACGCTCATCGATAGGTGTATCTTCAATCTTTGACTTGAGTTCAGCCACTTTTGCTTTCTGCTCCTTGGCAGAGTCTTGCACATAGCGTTGAATCTCCTTTGTCTTGGCACGAAGGCCATCGTTGTCTAATGCTTGAATCTCGGGATAGGCCGCTTTCACCTTCTCGACAATGGGCTGTATCAGCCTCATGTCACGGGTGGATTTGTTGCCAAACAAAGATTGCAATAGTTTTGTTATGCCCATTGTTTATGATAAGAATTAATATTGTGTTCCAAAAAATCGTGCAAATTTACGAAAAAAAAAGCGTTTAGCCAATAATATGGGTGGTTTTTATAAAATCTTGACACTACGGCCTCTGCTTTTTCTTTTTCTGTAAGTATTCACGCGACACACACCTTACAAGCAAAGTTAGTGCCAAAATCATCATTCCTTCTGCATAATGCTGAAAGAATCTTCCTGCAAGGAACAATATGATGAGTATAGTCCATATTCTCCACCATCGGTGCGACTGCCTCCGCCTCATGCTTTTCACTACAGGATACACAAAGAAAAGGGGTAGGGGATTGAAAAGCAGTAGTTGTAGGTTGATGCGCACGGTGGGGTGAACAGAGAACAGCATGAGAAAGAGCAAAATGCCTGCCAACCCCGTGGACACCATCAAGAACATATCGTATAGCCAGAGGTTTTTTCCCCAGAGCATTTCGATGATGGTCAGGACGATGGTGAGCGCCAACAGTATCAGCGCGCACGCCGTTGGGGTGAGTGGAAATCCGTTTTCTGTGATTTGCAGACCGGCGGGGATGACAATAGTCTCTTCAGCGACCAAGCGACGCGAACTGCCATCGCTCATGATGATTTCGGCATCGCTGAAATCGTGCTTCAGGTTTCTGGGCAAAAACTGCTGCTCTTGTCTGGTGGTGGGCAGGTCGGCTTGTACACCCAACAAGATGTCGTTGCCAAATCGTGCCCATCGGTGGTCGGTGTTGCAACTATGCACCATCTGGCGGAATGTGGCGTTTTCATCTATGGGGGATTTGTATCTCACTTTGCCCGAAAGGTGGTTGACCAGAATGTCGCGGGCACGGGTGGTGCAGTTGTCGTAGAAATAGTTGTATCTGTATACCAAGTTCTCGGGAAGGGCATTCACGCGTATGGCTTCCATTATGCTGGCTTTCTCGTCTTGGGTAAGATTGAGTCGTTGTTGGGTTACCTCACTTCCGTAGTATGCGTACTCTTGCTTGAACAACTCGAATGAAGAAATCCCCATGCAATAGTCAGTCAGCCCAAAAACAAACCGGAGGACGAAATGGGGAGCAGAAGAGTCGAACAACCCATAGTTGACAACCATGTCGTATCCTTGCGAAGGGTCTTTCAGGCGTATGGCGGTGTGTCCGTAAAGACTGTAAATCTGGTCGTGGGGAGCGCAAGTGAGTAGGCTTATTTGCAACGAGTCGTATGACTCGTCGGCAGAGATGGTGAGGCTTGGAAATGAGAATACCAAAAATAAGGCCACCTTGCGTGAGAGGGTAAGCATTTCTTGTTTCATGCTGCAAAATTAGTGAAAACCAAGCGCAACGAGAAACAAAAGCCGAAGTTTTTTGCTCTTGTACGACAGGTGTCGCATGATGGTTGAGTTGGGGTAAATCATCAATCTAAACCCATGCACAGCCCTTTTGGGGTATAATTCAACAAATAATCCTACAAATTATTTGAAAAACATGTGTAAAGACAAATTTTTTTGTTATATTTGCACCTGAAGAAATCTAGTACATACTTTTATTTAACATATTTAATACATGAAAATCGGTTTGTTTATTCCCTGTTATGTCGATGCCGTATACCCCAATGTCGGCGTTGCGACATACAAGTTGCTAAAGCATCTCGGATTGGACGTGACTTATCCATTAAACCAGACCTGTTGCGGACAACCGATGGCTAATGCCGGCTTTGAGAAAATGGCTGTGCCCCTCGCCGAGAAGTTCGAAGACAAGTTCAAGGAATTCGACTATGTCGTCGCCCCCTCGGTCAGTTGTACGGCTTTTATCAAAATCAACTATCCCCGCCTCTTGGAAGGCAAGTCAGAATGTACCACTGCTGCCAAGTGCATGGACGTGGTGGAATTCCTGCACGACGTGGTGAAGGTGAAGAGTTTGCCCGGTGAGTTTGCACATAAGGTGAGTTTGCACAACTCTTGTCATGGCGTACGTGAACTGGGACTTAGTTCTCCGAGCGAGATGCATGTGCCCAAGTTCAACAAAATCCGGGATTTGCTGGAACTCAAGAAAGGCATTGAAGTCGTTGAGCCAGAGCGCAACGACGAGTGCTGTGGATTTGGCGGTATGTTCTCCATCGAGGAGACGGCCATCTCTGCACAGATGGGTCACGACAAGGTGAAACGTCATATCGAGACAGGTGCCGAATATGTCACCGGTCCCGACTGCTCATGCCTGATGCACATGGCTGGTGTCGCCCAGAAGCGCGACATGCAGATTAAGTTTATTCACGCAGTAGAAATTTTAGCCGCTGGATTATGAGTACACCACATGCAAAAAAAGCAAAGGAGTTTCTGAAGAATCAGAAATATGCCAACTGGCACGACGCCACATTCTGGTCAGTCCGTTCGAAGAGAGACAATATGGCGCTGGGGTTAGAGGAATGGGAGCAATTGCGTGACAAAGCCTCTGCCATCAAGAGACATACCATTACCCATCTCGACGAATACCTGGAGAAATTCTCTGCCAATGCCGAGAAAAACGGATGTATCGTGCATTGGGCAAAGGATGCCGAAGAGTTCAATGAAATCGTTTTGGGCATCCTCAAGGACCATGGTGTCAAGAAGATTGTGAAGAGCAAGAGCATGCTCACTGAGGAGTGTGAGATGAACCCATACTTGGAGAAGCATGGCGTGGAGGTGGTGGAAACCGACCTTGGCGAGCGCATCATCCAGTTGAAAGGCCAGAAACCCAGTCATATCGTGATGCCCGCCATTCACCTGAACCACGATGATGTGGGTGAGTTGTTCGAAGAGAAACTGAATACCGAGCCGGGCAACCACGACCCCACCTACTTGACCTATATGGCACGCCTGAGTTTGCGCAATGAATTCCTCACTGCTGATGCAGGAATGACTGGCGGCAACTTCGGCATCGCCGAGACTGGCGACATCGTGGTGTGTACCAATGAGGGTAATGCCGACATGAGCACCTCATGCCCTAAACTGCACATCGCTGCCATCGGTCTGGAGAAAATCATCCCCGACTATGACTGTCTCGCAGTATTCCAGAGAATGCTTTGCCGTGCAGGAACAGGCCAACCTACAACCACCTTCACCAGCCACTTCAGGAAGGCACGTCCCACAGCCGAGAAGATGCATATCGTATTGGTGGACAATGGGCGCAGCGACTGGGTGGCAAATCCCGAGCATTGGGAGACCCTGAAGTGTATCCGTTGCGGCTCGTGCATGAACACATGTCCGGTTTATCGCCGTAGTGGCGGTTATTCGTATTCATACTTCATCCCTGGTCCAGTGGGCATCAACCTTGGCATGTTGCGCAATGTGAAAGAGCATAGTGGCAATGTGTCGGCATGTACGCTCTGTTTGAGTTGCCAGACGGTATGTCCCGTGAAGATCGACCTTGGCGACCAAATCTATAAATGGCGCCAGCAGTTGGATGATTTCGGCACCGCCAATGCAGAGAAGAAACGGATGTGCCAGGGCATGAAGATGCTCTTTGGAAGCAGTGGCTTGTATAACACGGCTATGAAGTTTGCCCCGATGGCCAACTGGGTTCCCTCGTTCCTCATCGAATGCGGACTCAATCCATGGGCCGATGGTCATAAGATGATGAAATTCCCACGTTATTCCTTCCAGGAATTATGGAGAAAAGGAAAGGTATAACCAATAAATCAAGCATTTATGAGCAATAAAGAAGATATCCTGTCTAAATTCAGGAAAAACATCATAAAGAAATATGACATGCCCCGTCTCGACGACATCAAGGGCATCACATACCCCGACCCATTGGTTCAATTCATTTCCATGACGGAAAACGTGGGAGGAAAGGTGGTAGAACTCAAGAAAGACCAAGACATCAATCAGTTGATCAAGGAATTGTATCCTGATGCCAAGGAGATTGCCAGCAACCTGCCTGAGGTGACCATCGCTACCCGCAATCCTGATACCATTGGTTCGCCACAAGCACTCAATGGAACCGATGTGGGAGTGATAAAGGGAATGTTTGGCGTGGCTGAGAATGCCTGTGTGTGGATTCCCCAGACCATGGTGGAGAAAGCCGTTTGCTTCATCTCCGAGAATTTGGTCATCTTGCTCGACCGCAAGGAGATAGTGAACAATATGCATGAGGCCTATAAGAGGATTCAATTCAATGACTATGGCTACGGCACATTTATCAGTGGCCCGTCGAAGACCGCCGACATCGCCCAAGTGTTGGTGATGGGGGCGCAGGCTGCCCGTAGTGCCACGGTAGTATTGGTTTGATTCTCTGTCTTTCATACAGCGTATATTATCATGCGCAAGAAGAGAGTGGCGAGGCTTTCAGGCCCCTGCCACTTTCTTCTTTGTCTTGGCGCCCAATGGCTTTTCTTTCCGCACTGATGAAACAACTGTCTCATCGTGGAAATTTGCGATACACTGCCTTTTTCTCTGTGGGATGACAGGTTTCCGCTGTCTTCTTACCTTAGGCCGAAGGTCCTTCTGTTCGGAAAAATCCAAAAATATTTTGGCTTTTTACCTACTTAATCGTACCTTTGTGCGCAAATATTGAAAAAATCATTTATGAAAAGGATACGTTTACTGATTCTTGCAACTTCCCTTGTCCTCACTGCCGTTGCTGCACCTGTCAAAGCGCCGTCGGCAGAACGGAAGGCTAGGTCGTTTGTGGCAGAAAACCATGGCATTTTCAAGAATGCCGATGTGGCTTTGGCCTATACTGCTACCAACGGGCAAAACCAGGCAGATGCATTGTTCTATGTATACAATGTTGGCAATGACAATGGCTTTGTCATCATTACTGGCGACGATAGGGCTGTACCGGTCTTGGGCTACACCGACAGAGGGCAGTTCTCTATGGACAATATCCCCGACAATCTGCGCACGTGGCTCGACTATTACAGAGAGGCCATGCAGCATGTCGTTTCACAGGATATTCAAGGCGTGGCAACACAAACACGACCAACAGACGTTATTAAGCCGCTGTTGACGACGACATGGGACCAAGGTTGGCCCTATAACTTGCTTTGTCCTTCGTCGGGCAACAAACAGTGCCCAACTGGTTGTGTGGCAACAGCCATGGCCCAGGTAATGAACTACCACCAATTCCCTATAGAGGAAACAACAGAGATTCCCGCATATTATTGTAGGTCGCTCAGCCAAAACCTATCGGCGTTGCCTCCAGCCACTTTCGAGTGGGATATGATGGAGGATTCTTATAACCGGCAATCTTCAGAAGAGAGTCAGATGGCCGTCGCAAAATTGATGCAGTATTGCGGACAAGCAGTGGAAATGGAATACAGCGCTGCCAGTTCAGGTGCCCAGACTTTTGACTTAGGGCGGCGTATGTCCAATTATTTCAAATTTCCTTCAACGATGCATTATGTCTACCACGAAGGCTATAGCATCGCTGAGTGGGACAGTCTGCTCATCCATGAACTGAAGACCAATGGTCCCATTCTGTATACTGGTTATACCACGGCATGGGAGGGACACGCTTTCATTTGTGACGGCTATGACGGCAATGGGTTGTACCACATCAACTGGGGATGGGGTGGCTCAGCCGATGGTTATTACCGCATCTCAGTTCTCGATGCTTCTGAATCTGGTACTGGTGGCAGTTCCACATCATTACGTTTTACTATCAATCAAGCCGCATTGTTGGGCTTGAAGACATCCGGCGAAGACGATTATGTTTCCCCCGAACAATCCATCGTCTTTTCTTCTAGGCCAAGTCTGGGATTTGGCAGGGAGTATTCGCGCAATGAGACGGGTGTCTCATTTCCTGCAGTGAAGATTGCGGGGTCCTTTAATGCTGTTGCTGAAGCAGGTTATTACGGCTCGGGCTTTGCCCTTTACGATGAAGAAGGCGAGATGGTCAAGGTGCTGTCCAAACGAAATGATTATTTTTGGCCTGGCTATGGGATCAACGCCTCTTATCATATCAATGGCTTGGGCGCCGATATTGTCTCGGGGCATTTCACCATCCGTCCTGTCTATCAAGACAAACATGGTGAATGGGTGCTGGCAAAAGGCGCTGAGCGTCATTATGTGGACATGGTGGTGGATAGTCTGGACATGACTTTGACCCCTGTTCCCAAAGCCGATTTCGTTGTAAACAGTATTCGTTACTCCGGCAAGACATTGACGGTGAATATCACTAATAACGACGAGGAGTTTAATGGACCGATATATGTCAGAAAACTGATGGATAATGGCAGCGAGGAGGATATCGCTTACGAGATGGTGGCGATAGAGCCCAATAGTACCCGCAACATTTCTATCTATATTGGCGATGATGTCAGTCTGAATCTGGAGAGAGATGTCATTTACCTGTCGGTAGATGAGTACAAAGGACTGTATTTCTATTGCAATGTCTATAACACAGATGCCGATTTGTCATGTAATGTTGATGTCTTCAATGTGACCAACGACAGTTCTATGATAGTGGGCGACAAGGTGATGTGTGAAATGAAAGTGACCAATAATGGTACAGGTACTTACCGCCATTTCGTCACGTTGTCGCTTCAAGGTGCCGATGGACTGCGTTCAAATGGCTTCCGCAAATTGTTTGAACTGGGTGCTGGAGAAAGTGATACGATGGAAATAGAATTGCCATTGGATGACTACGAAGGAACCAAGACCCTTGTGGTCACCAATTATGTGGGAAATGAAGAAAAAACCATGTGGGAGAGCAAGAATTATGAAGTGTCTCCTGGGGCGATTTATTGGAATGACGAGGGGATGGTAAAGGTCTGTATTGCCGCTGATATTCTCACTGTGCCCGAAGATGCACTTACGGTCTATGTCGGGAATTCCTATTCCAGCGACGTGATACCCAATAGCAACCCCAATACCATCTATCTGCTCGACAAGACCATTCCGCCAAGTCTCTATGGGCATAATGTGGTGAATTCGGAGATGAAGACCGGAAAAATCAGTCTGACCGATGGATACGGCTATTTCATTCCCAAGGAGTTGAATGCCACATCTTCAGTAAGTTATAGCCGCACGTTTGCTGAAGATGAAGTAGGGAAATGGTCTACTGTGTCTCTTCCATTTGCGACGAACAAGATTCTTGTTGACGGGAAAACCATGAATTGGTCACATGACGACGACGACCAGGGTAAGTCGTTGTGGATAATGTCGGTGAGTGCGGTGGAAGGCGATATGGTGACCTTGCAGTATGCGGATAAGATGCAGGCTTATCAGCCATATCTTATTGCTGTGAGTGAGGATCTGGCGGGGAAAACGCTCGAATTCATCGGCGGCAAGACGAAGTTCACGCCAACACAGGATTCTCCGTCACAACTTATGGTAGATGGTTATACCCTTACGGGCGTTAATGTCGCTTCTGATATGCCAAAAGTGTTTGTTATCGAGGATGATGAATTCGTTTACGGTGAAGAAACCAGGCAGGTGGCTCCATTCCGGGCTTATTTGTCAGTGGAAGGCACGCCTGCTTATTCGCGCCTGTATATCTCTGGACCAGATATCACCAATGGCATTGTTTCCATTCTTGCAGCCGACGGTGGTGACATGCCTGCAGTTTATGACATGCAAGGCAGGAGAGTGCATGTTCACGACACCTTGAATGGCTTGCCGAAAGGAGTATATATAGTAGGTGGAAAGAAAAGGATAGTGAAATAGCAACCGCTATCAAGACAAAAGGCTCGGAATTCCGAGCCTTTTGTCTTGATAATGTGCATGTTATTGATGATTATAATGTTTATTCCAGCAAAAGAACGCGACTGCTCCAGTCGGTTTTCTTCCCCCAGTCCACGTCATTGCGATAAGGCAAATCCAAACCGTGGCTCATCAAGTAAGCGCCACTGTAACTCTTTCCCTCGCAGTCGAGTGGCCTGAGGTCAATCCGATTCAGTTCATGTACTTTGTAGAGGCGGTTGGGATCGAGCCCGGCCATCTTAACTCGTGGAAGGTGCTCGTTTTGGAACGACTCTGTCTTCCACCAGTAGAATACAGCCTTGTCCTTGGCCTCTGTCACATACATCATCGATGCCACTCCCTTATGGTCGTAGGGTGAAACCAGGCGGTAGATGTCGCCGAACTGTACAATCGGACGGATGGATTTGTATTCGGCAATGGCATTGCGGCAAAGGGCTTTCTCTTCGTCGGTCATGTTCTTGGGCTGTATCTCCATGCCGAGTCTGCCACTCATCGCCACATCGATGCGGTATTTCAAGGCTGTCGTTCTGAAAACCGTATGGTTGGGAACGGCACTGATGTGGCTTGCCATGGCAATGGCGGGGAAGAAGTAACTTGTGCCCCACTGCATATAGATGCGCTGAAGGGCATCGGTGTTGTCGCTTACCCAGAATTCATCAAAATAGGGTAACACTCCCCAGTTGGCACGCCCGCCACCACTGGCACACGCCTGTATGGTGACATCGGGGAATTTCTCACGCACTCTCTTGCAAACATTCTCAAAGCCCCTGTGGTATTCTATATAGAGGTGGCTCTGGTCTTCGGCTTTCAGATACTGGCTGCCATGATTGAGGATGGGCATGTTGGCATCCCATTTGATATAGTCGATTTCTGGATATTTTGTCATGATGTCGTCAACAACCTTGAAGACAAAATCCTGTACTTTAGGATTGCTGAGGTCGAGGATAACCTGTGTGCCACCGCGCCCCAGCACGGCATCTCTTTGGGGTGACTTGATGATCCAGTCGGGATGCTTCTCATAGAGTTCACTTACGGTGTTGCTCATCTCCGGCTCAATCCATATACCGAACTTCACCCCGTTTTTCTTGGCGTCGCGAAGTAATCCTTCTATTCCGTCGGGCAGTTTCCTTCTGTCCACCACCCAGTCACCGAGTGAAGAGTTGTCTGTCTTGCGAGGATACTTGTCGCCAAACCATCCGTCGTCCATCACAAACAATTCTCCACCCATACTGGCAATATCGGCCATCATCTGGTCCATGCCGGCTTGGTTGATGTCGAAATATACGCCTTCCCAACTGTTGAGCAGTATCTTTCGTTCCTTGTCACCATGTGCCAACTTGTATTGGCGACCCCAACGGTGGAAATTGCGCGATGCACCGCTTAGACCCTGTGTGCTGTAGGTGAGGGCTAGTGCAGGAGTAGTGAATGTCTCGCCTTTTTTCAGATGGTATTCGGAATTGTCTTCGTTGATTCCCGCAGAGAAATAGTGGTACTCGGTGTCGTCGGTGTCGAATTTCAAACGGTAGTTGCCCGAATAACACAACGCAGCGCCAATCACGTCACCGTCATTTTCACGGGCCTTGCCATCGAGTGATATCATCACCTCAGCATGGTCGGTATGAGAATTCCGTGAACCATCCTTGTTCTTAATCATCATGACACCGGGATTAAGGGGTTCTTCCACCAAACGGGCTTCATTGGCCCAAGAGCCATAAAGATGGCTTACCCACACGTCTCCTCTCCGGATGGGCAGCATGCCGGATGCAAAGGTGGTGAGGGTTACGGTGGATTTCTCTTGGTTGGTCACCGTTGTCCAAGTCTCTATCATATCCACATCATGATATGCGCGATAGTTCAAGTCCACCGTAATGGGATATACGGGGTCTTTCATGGTGATGGTTGTCACGGTGGCGTTGCCTTCGTCTTTATGGTTGATGGCGTAGGTTTGCAGAACCGTCGACATATTGCCATCTGCATGCCGCATGGCGATGGCGGCCTCAGCGGGCGTATTCAGTCCATAAGCAGGGTAAGCATCCATCCTACCGCCTGAAGGATATTGCAGGCGGTCGATGTCGGCTTTGTTCAGTTTGGGTCCGAAATAAACGTATTGTGGCATTGAGGCGATGTCCACATTCAGGACCAGCGACATGTTAGGTGTCTCTATCGTCACAGGATTGGCCCTTGTCACGACTGCAAGCAAAAGAGAGACAATGATAAAAACGTTTCTTTTCATATGGTGTAAATAAAGATTATATTTGGTATAGATGTGAAAATCTTATTGAAGGTTAGGTATTTTGTGCTACAAAAATAAAGAAAAAAATAGTTTTGTCTACACAAAACGCCAATTCATTTTTCCAAATGTCATTAAAACATGCTATTTGGGTAACAAGTGCAAATACGTGATATAGTCATCATTGTCAAAGCAGTCGCTTTTTTCATTTGAAAAGACTTGCCCGTTGATATTTTTTTGTTATTTTTGCAAAAACAAAGGCTATGATTATGAATAACGACAACAAAAACGCCATTTCGAAATATATCCATGAAATCAGTGATACCGAACTGCTTACCGATGAGCAGGAACGCCAACTTGCCCAACGCATACAAGATGGCGACCCTACGGCCATATCCGAGTTGGTAGAACCCAACTTGAGATTCGTATTGTCTGTAGCCAGTCAATATCGCGGGCAGAATGTCTCTTTCGATGATTTGGTGAGTGAGGGAAATATCGGTCTGATGAAAGCGGCTGCGCGCTATAGCCCATATCCGGGCAAGCGGTTCGTCAACTTTGCTGCGCCTATTGTCCGTGACTGTATAGAGCGGTTTATCGACAATCACTCTGGGCTATATAAAGTACCGCGTTGTGAGTCGTCACCATCGGAATCACGTCGTAGCCACCCTGTCTCGGTAGATGCGCCAATCCCTGCTGGAAGCACCAATAATTTCAACCTGCTCAACCTTCTTGAGAACATCGATTCTCCTTACGCCGACAAGCATCTCACCCAAGAAGATGTGAATGCCAGAATAATGTCTTTATTCAGTTTGCTTGACGACCGTGAGCGTCGGGTCATGACACTGATTTATGGCATTGATACAGACCGCCACACCATGGCAGAGGTTGGAATGTTGATGGACATCAAGCGGGAGCGTGTACGCCAGATACGCGACAAGGCTTTGCGCAAATTGCGCAAAGCCCGTCAGCATTTCAATGATATCTCTTGAATGTTTTTGGTAGCCCTGGTGACTTTAGGGGTTTAAGGGACTTGTCCTCAACTTGATTTTCTGTGTCTTCAGTCTGCTGTTTTTCGGTTTCACCGTCAGCACAACTTCCCCCGCAGTCCTACCTGCACGGAGGATAACCATTGCCGACCCGTTATACAGGCTTCGTGTATTGACCGTGTTGAGTTCATCCGACAGCATGTCGCCGTTGCTGACGGCCACAATCCTGGCATCTCCTTCAACAGAAAACTCCAACTCGTCTTGTACGCGATAGTCGCGCCTGCCTTTTGAATCTACGGCATGCACACGCACATGCATGAGGTCTATCCCGTCGGCCACCCATTCGATGTCATCATGGGTCACATTGAGTTTCACGGCTTTACTACTGGTTTCCACACGATGCCTGGCCACTATTCTCCCGTGGCTAAAGGCAATGGCTTCGATGTATCCGTCAGCATATTCCACATTATCCCACCGCATCTTGTTTCGTTCCTTGGGATTGTCGGTGTTGCTTCTCTTTCCTTGACTCTTGCCATTTACCAGCAGTTCCACTTCCTCGGCATTGCTGTAGGCATATACCGTGAGGAGGGTGCCTGGCTGGCGGTTCCAATGGTCGCTGTATTTCTCGCCACCGAATTTCACGCCATTCCACTCTGTGTCCTCTGTGGTGTTGTCGACAATGCTCACATGCACGGTCGGCTCATCCTCTTTGAAGAAACTCTTGAGGAAATATGCCATGGGCTTGGGCTCGAGCGCGATGTCGAACACACCGTCGGTCCATCCCTTGGCGGGCCATCCTCGTGATTCGCCCAAATAGTCAATCATACCCCAATAAGCCAAACCCACCACTTTGTCGAGATCCATCTCATAATAGTTTTGCCCCATCATGGTAAGATTGGCCTCGCTTTGGTAAAAAATCATCCAAGGAAAACGGCGGCCATCGCCGGGGAAATACATATAACGATAATTGTAGGCAGCCACATCGGTCTCTAATGCCAAGGGTGCGGGAAGAGAGTCGGTTTCCAGACTCCTTCCTCTTGGATGCATGGCGACGGTTACCATGCGTGTGGTGTCGTATCGGTGGAGCAATTCACGCTGCAAACGGTAGGGTGTCACACCCCAGTCATTGAAGGGCAGGTTGGCGTAGGTCTGCAATTCATTGCCCAGACTCCACATGATGACAGAGGGATGGTTGCGGTCGCGCTTGATAAACTCAGGTATGTCTTTTTGCCACAACTCGGTCCATTCCTTCCTTCCTCCGGTGAATTGTGTGAGCCATTTGTCATAGAGTTCATCAACCACCAATATACCGTTTTCATCGCATAAACGGATGAAGTCCTCACTGTAGGGATTATGTGATGTGCGCACATGGTTGAATCCCCATTGCTTGAGCATTTTGAGCCGTTTCTCTATGGCCCGCGGGTAGGCTGCAGCCCCCAGGGCTCCCAGTGTATGGTGGTTGGCGATGCCTTTCAGTATGACTTTCTTTCCATTGAGCCTAAATCCGAAATCAGGCGAAAACTCAATCTTCCGTACCCCGAAAGTGGTCTCTGCATGGTCGGCCACTTTTCCTTCAGCATCACATAATTCGAGCCTCAATTTATATAAATAAGGTGACTCACAACTCCATAGGTGCGGATGGTTGAGATGTATGTCGTTCAAGCGATACTCGTATTGTTTCATCTTCCTGTTCCATGCGATGTATGTGGTGTCGTCTGCCACGATATTCTTGTCGGCATCGAGAACAGTGGCATGCACTTTCAGACTATTGGTGTTGAGATAACAGGCAATTTCGGCTTGTATCGACAGGGTGGACATAGATTCGCTCACCTCGGGAGTGGTGACATATATGGGATGACGTGGAAAATACAAGGCAGATGACGTGACGAGAAGTCCGACATCACGAATCAGACCGCCTCCGGTATACCATCTCGAGTTGGTGGGCTCCTGGGTGTTTGCCTTTACGGCAATGACATTCTCTGTGCCATATACCAAGTGGTTGGACAGGTCGACTTCGAATCCCACGTAGCCATAATCGGTTCCACCTATGCGCTGTCCGTTGAGATATACGTCACCCACATACATAATACCTTGGAAATCGAGTGTCACGCGTTTCCCTTTCCAACTGTCATCAGGCAAGATGGTCTTCACATACCATCCTATTCCCATCTCCTTGAAAGCACGTGCACTCAGGCGACTCTTGAAGTTGCTCGCCTGGTCGCTGTTGTCGCTTTGTTCGTCGGCAGTCGGCACCACCCATGGCTGTTCAATTTGGAAGTCATGCGGCAAGTCTATGGTCCTCCATGAGGCGGTGATGGCATTCACGTTGTCGGGAGAGGGGATGTCGGGGATATCGCCCAGATGAAATTTCCACCCGAAATTCATGCAGAAGACTTGTCTGTCGGCTGTAGCGCAGACGGCTGTTACAGAAAACAGGATGGTACAGATGATAAGAAGTGTCTTTTTCATGACATGTTCACTCAGAAAGAAGTTTGACATAAGAGTTGAGGCCACTGGGCATAGGAGCCCATCCCTCGTAAGTGGTATTCTTGTAATTCAGGTCCACCACATTGATTTCCTCCATCTTGCGCCATTTCACGCCTTTACGGTCAAGGTCGGCAATACGGTTGGCGGGTAAGTTGGTCACTTCAATGCGAATTTCGTTCTTGCCTTTCTGTAGGCATTGTCCCAGGTCGAGCGTGAATGGCACACACCATGCACAACCCTTGAAATCGCCATTGACGTATACACGTGCGCTTTCCCTTACATCACCCAAATCAATGCTCCATGATTTCTTGGCTTGATGCTTGTCGACTTTCAATATGGTGGTGTAGACACCTGTACCCATGGTGATGCTTGCGGTTTCACTGAGATGTTCCCATGAGCGTAGTGTGTCTAAAGCAAATGTTTCTTCCACTTTGGGCATTTCCTCTTCAAACGACAAAGTCCATGCCGCATTGGTAAGGTCGATTTCTTCCGGGGCTGTGTCATCCTTGGCTGCCACCTGCTCTCCGTATGCCGTCGACGGCAAGATGTTGTCGTAGGTTTGCAAGATCATCGACTCTCCCGATTTCAAGTCGACGTATATGCTCTTGTCTCTTGTCTCCGCATGCGAAATGTTTCCGTTGAGCGGATTGAACCACATGGCATCCTTGAAGTCAACGGCTAAATTCACCCAACCTTTCTTGTCGTCAGGAGAGAGATTGGCAATGAAATAATGATGGCCATGGTCATTGCTGCGGCGAATGACTCTCAGTCCCATCTTCGTGCGCATGGGTTCGGGGGTGGCTGATGCTGTCATTCCTGCGTTGTCAATGCCGTGGATGATTCGTGCGCCTTGCGCTTCCAACTGTGACAGATGTCGCTTGAGGGATTCTGGCATGCGTCCACTTCCCGGGATGATGAGTCCACGATAGCGTGAGCCGCCAGGGGTGACAATCATCCCTTCATCGAAGACGGAAGATTCCAGTATCTTCTCACTGATGTAATCGCAGTCGAATCCAAGGCTGTCGATTTCCAGTATACTCTGAATGAACTCAGGGGCTTTCTCTGCCATCTTATGGATGTCGAATGCCATCAACAAGCCGTCAACACCGGGCGAGAGACGTTTCGACCACATGTCGCGCAGAGGTACCAGCACCAGGAAATCGTTGTCGGGATGTCCCATTTGAAGGAAACTCTGGCAACGCTCGATGTATTTCATCAGATAGGGTGCATCACGCCATATCGAATTGTTGGGACTCATGTCGATACTGGCATAGAACCGCCATCCTGGCCAAGGGTCGTTCTTGGGAGAATAGCATGCGCCATGGAAAAACATGTGGTTGACTCCGCAGGTGAACATCAGGTCGAGGTCGGGCTTCATCTGGGAAAGTGAGGTGCGGAAATGCTCTGTGAGCCAGGTGAATGTCTCACTGCTCGTGAAGGGCTTTCCCATGATATGGGCTGCCGAAGATGCATACTTGAGCATGGACACGTCGCTGAAATTCGGTCGTGTGAAGCCGGGGTCTTTGCGCAGTCCGTGGATGTTGAATTCCGACAGTCCAAAGCCTTCGATTTCAGGCACGTCAACAGAGGCATAGACGTCAATGAGACTGGCTGGTGAACCATGGGCTTGGTTGCGTGTCTGTGAGCCATGCGAATGCGCCCACGATGTCCATTGCTGCGAGAAATTCTCCAGCAACATGTCGCTCAATGTCTCACGATAGTCGGAGAGCACGTCCTTGGTGTTGTCGTTCGACGGGATATCTATTCCCAAAAGTTCGGGAAAGTGTTTTGCCAAATCGTATCCCCTACGTGTCTTGAATTCAGAGAGAAGGGTAGGGGTCCAGTTGGCATTGTATACTTCGTAGGAGTCGTTGAAGAAATTGTGGGGCCATGCCACTTGGCTCGCTTCAAAAACTTGGTCGAATCGGTCGAGATAGTGTCGAACGGCAGTCTTGTCGAAATGGTCGATGACGTATCCGGCACCGCCAGGAGCAGCCCGCTTCACCTGCTGGCGGGTGCGCGAGACGTAAAGCGCCACTACAAGCCACTTTCCGGTGAGGCGCAACATTTGCAGTTTCCCTTCTTCCACGCTGCCTGTCATATCAATGCATTTTCCCTTGTAGCCTTTCACGTCTATGGGGTAGGCCATGGCACAGGAAAACTTGGCGAAACGGCGTTCTTTGTCGTCTTTGATGCTAATGTCTACCAACATGGGCTGGTCGGTCACCTTGTCTACCCATACGGTGTCGATAACAAAGACTGCCTTGCAGGCGGCCTCCTCAATGGGCGTGGAAGGACCGCCAAACGGCCATCCCGTACCTGTATTCATGTCTACGAGGATGCCGTATGTCTCTCCTATGCGTTCTACATTCGCCAACTGGTTCATCCATTCGGGTGAAAGGAACGAAATGGCATGCTGTTCGTTGCCTTGGACTCCATATATGGGCGTAATCTCAACAGAACCTACTCCAACCTTGGCATATTCTTCCAAATTCCATTTGAGATTCACTTCGTCGACAGCTGATCCGGGCCACCACCACCTGAGTCCTGGTTTGCTTTCCGGCATAGGCGTAGGCCACTCCACTTGTCCGATGGCCGACAGTGATACCATCAATAAGAAAGCAGTGAGCAAATGTCTGATATTTTCCATGTTTTGTGTCGTTGAAGATGGTGAAACGAGTAGTTTGTTGCTTTACTCATCAAAAATCAGCACTCTTGTACTATTTTGAAGAATTGCAACAAAGGTACACAATAAATCCGAGTAAGGCAAGAGGAAAGCAGGTTTTAGTATTCTGAAAGCCGCCTTGGGTGTGTGCTGTCTTTTGTATTTAAGCAAAATTAACAGTTGTAAGGCTTATGGAATGTAAAAAAAGACGTATTTTTGACATCAGAAAACAATCTTATGGCTTTTAGGAGTTTATATACAGGCTATGGAAAATAAAATACTTTACATTGTTGTGCCTTGCTATAACGAGGAAAAAGTGTTACTGGAAACTACCAAACGTCTTTCTGCACTCATCGATCGTATGGCAGCAGATAAACTGGTGTCATGGGAAAGCCGTGTGATGTTTGTAGACGATGGCTCGAAAGACACCACCTGGCAACTCATAGAGCAACTGCATGAAACATCAAGATATGTCGTGGGGGTGAAATTGGCGGGAAATGTTGGACATCAGAATGCGTTGATGGCGGGTCTGACTACTGCCAAAGATTATGCCGACATCATCGTGAGCATTGACGCTGACTTGCAAGACGACGTGGAGGTTATACCACAGATGGTGAAAGAGTACAACAATGGTTGCGATATCGTGTATGGTGTCCGGAAGAAACGGGATACGGATACTTTTTTCAAACGCAACACGGCCCAGGCTTTCTACAAACTTATGGGATTTCTGGGAGTGAAGACGATCTACAACCATGCTGATTACAGGCTCATGAGCCAGCGTGCGGTAGAAAAACTGACTGAATTTCGTGAGCGGAACCTTTTCTTAAGGGGAATGGTGCCCCTGATTGGTTACAAGACTGCGTGCGTGTATTACGACCGCGCCGAACGGTTTGCTGGAGAGAGCAAGTATCCCCTTGGCAAGATGGTTAACTTCGCACTCGAAGGGGTCACTTCATTCAGCATCCGTCCGCTTAGGCTTCTGCTCTATATGGGAATTCTCTTCATTCTCATCTCTTTAGTCATCCTCTTATGGGTATTAATAAGGTATATGGGAGGAGCAGTAGTCCCGGGATGGTCGTCGCTCATGCTGTCAGTATGGTTCGTGGGTGGCTGTATCCTCGTAGGACTCGGAATAGTGGGAGAATATATAGGGAAGATTTACATAGAAGTGAAAGACCGTCCTCGATACAATATAGAGACGGTGTTGTCGAAATAAGAAAAGGGGCCGCGTTCAAACGCGACCCCTTTTCCATGGGTTGTGGTATCTTCCGAACCGTTGTTTTGCAAAGAGATAGAAGAAAGCCAGGTCGTGTACGAAGTATCGCCTGAACAATCGTCGCGGTTCGTGAATGAACCTATAAAACCATTCCATTCCCATGTGCTGCATCCAGAGGGGAGCCCTGCGTTTTACACCGGCCTCAAAGTCTATGGTGGCTCCCAATGCCATGAATATCTTGATGCCAGGCATTCGGTCCTTCCATTTCACGATGTATTTTTCTTGTTTTGGCGCACCAACACCAACAACCAGCACATTGGCACCACTTTGGTTGATGACGTCAACGATATACTCACATTCCTCAGGCTTTTGGTCGAAGCCCATGCTTGGCGACATTGCCCCAACCACTATTGGCCTTCCTACTGTGTCGTTGATGCGTTGAAGTGCCAGCGTGGCTACGTTGTCGAGCGAGCCAAGCAGGAATATCCTGCAGTCGGGGTCATCTTTATGATAGTGGTAGAACGACCTGAAGAACGTGCTGCCAGATATGGCTTCCTTGAAGGGCGTGGAGGTGAAACGTGAGCAGAACAACAGCACTTTGCTGTCGCACACCACCCAGTCGGCTTCCTGATAGGCATCATAAAACCCCTTGTCTTTCTGGAGTTTCATGACATGGTCTACATTAGGAGTAAAAAGCACACCTTCCTTGAGGTTGGCCAACAGTTCTGCCTCGGTGATGTTTTGTATCCTGACGTTGAGTATGTCGATGGTTGGGTGTTCCACGTCGTCAAATCAATGTGAGGGCGTCTCACATCCCCCGTTGCTTGAAATAGTTGTCGTAGCCTTCGAGCAATGCGCGGCTTGTATGCTCCCAACTCAACTCGTTGACAATGCGTTGTCTTCCATATTCCGACATTTTCTTTCTCTTTGCCGGGTTGTCGAGCAACTGGATAATCTTGTCGGCCATGTCGATGGCGTTGTTGGGCTCTGCATATAGAGATGCTTCCTGTGCCGAAAACCGCCCTTCTGTAAGGTCGAATTGCACGATGGGTTTTCCCAATGCCATGTATTCCAGTATTTTGTTCATCGTGCTCTTGTCGTTCATGGCATTGTATTCATCGGAATTGACGCATACATCGGCAGTGTTGAGATAGTCGAGCAGCACTTCATCGGAAACCCTTCCTGTGAATTCCAATATGTCGTCGAGTCCCATCTCGTGACTTTGTTTCCGCAGTGCTTCAAGATGTGGTCCGCCACCAACGACACCCCAGAAGATATCGTCGCGATGGAGTTCCTCCTTGATGTATTTCGCTGCTTTGAGCAGATACTCGATGCCTTCTTGCTGACCTATTACGCCAACATATCCTACCATGAACCTGCGTCCTCGTTTAATTTCTGATTTGGCAGGAGTAATTTTGAGTCGTTCCAGTTTGGGGCCGCTTCTCAGCACAAACACCTTGTCCTCTTTCATCCCCCCACGGCTGATGGCGATTTGCTTGTAACTTTCGTTGGTCACGAACGCGAAGGCACAATGCTTGTATGTCTGCCTTTCGAGCCACAACTGACTCTTATAGAGTAGGCCTGAAGCCTTGCCGAATTTTGCCTCAAACAATTCGGGGCAGATGTCGTGGTGGTCGAAGACATAGTCTACGCCTTTTTTCTTGAACCGTTGTGCCACCATATAGATGTCGTCGGGAGGGTTGCAGCCATGAATGACATGAAACCCACGCTCTTTGTAGATTCTCTTGGCCAGCCGCAATTCCTCGCGGAGCGCACAGAAATACTCTCTGGCGTAGCCCAGTGCCCCGTTCCCCTCTGGGGGAAGGTCATGACGGTGCACATGCACGCCGTTCAGGTATTCATAATCGGCATCATATCCTTTCCCCTTGGGGCATATCACGCTTACCAGGTAGCCATTCTCAGCCAATGTGGTAGCTTCCTGCCAAACACGGGTGTCGAAAGGAACAGGCAGGTTCTCGACGATAATGAGGACTTTTCGTTGCATCTCTATATGATTGTAATGGTGGTGTTGAAGGAAGTGGCATTGCCATGTGCCCTAAGCACGTAGGCTGAGGATTTCACTCCGTAGCACTCAGAAAAATCTATTGTTGTTATTTCGGCCTCGGAATCCTTGGGTAGGCAAATCATGCACCTTGATTTATCTCCCCTTACCAAATAGTTGCCTTCGCTTTTCTCTATCTGGCAATTCGAACCAACGACAAAAGAAAGTGTCCAGTCGCCAGGAGAACTTATTGTGTCATCGATTCTCAGTGTCTTGGCAATCTTGTTCCATGTGAACCGGCGTCTGTGGAGGGTAGGGAGAAACCCGTCGTGTTCTGCTTCCACGATATCTTCCTGCTCACTGAATTGGCAGTGCAACAGTTTGCAATTGGCTTTCTTCCCCCAAAGGAAAGCACCGAGCATCTCGGATTGGTCGTGTCCATCGATACACAACGTATTGTGATTAATGGTCTTCCTGAAATGATTCCTCGCGTTGAGGTCGGAATGATAGATATATGTGCCAGGGTCGGCAAGCAGCATCTCACCATTTTCCATCAGTTGGAAACTCAGCGTGTCGGCATGGCCATGAGCGGCAATACTGCCAAATCCCAACGGGGCGTGGTCAATGCCAATCAGCGTTTTGGTGTCATCACTTCTCAAGAATGTGTATCCACCCTCCCTGAAACAACGGCTTTGATGGTGGTCATAGGACGGCATGCTCATCAATGTCTTCTCATACCCATCTCCCAGCAAGCATCTGGCGGTTTCCGACACCCGGGAGAAAAGAGGGTAGGAGATACCTGTTACTAAGGTGCATAGTTGCATCACGGCATCGGCATGCTCTCTTCCAACTCCCTCTAAGTCAAGAATCTTTCCCTCATCGTCATCTCCAAATTCCATGATCGTGCCATGGCTATCGGTGCTGTGGCATACAAATTCACACATGGCAGTCAAATAGGTCTTCCATACTTGGGGCACATTATCGCCATTCGTGACCATGGTATGGGCAACTAATGCGTAGGCTTCCATGACAAACAACTGATAATGGAGCGACATCTCTTTGTTCACGCCATCTGGATAGTTTTGCTTGGGCATCTCGCTATCAAGGATTTTCAAGCCCTTGTCTTTCCATGGCGTATGGTCGAATGCATATCCTGCGATGGCCATCGAAGCGGCTTCCACAATCAAGTGGTTGTTGGCTGAGGAAAAACGGGAATGGTGCCGGTCTATGGCATCTGTCATGTTCAGGATACCAGTAGCGAGATGCTGCTGCAGATCCTGGTGCTTGCCGGAAAGATGGAGGTATGCTAGGCTGAAACACCATGAAATGGAACGGATGGCCAACTCCATTACACTTGTCCAAGAGATACCAATGAGATAGGGGTTGCTGTCGTTCCAGTCTTCATAGAGCATCTGCAGTTCGTCAGCCCACTTCTCGTCACCTGAATAGTAATAGTTTTTGGCGAGAATGGCAAACTGAAAATGACGGTTGAGTTCCCAGTTGGTTCGGGCATCACCGATGTCGTCTCGACCCTTGTAATCCAACTGGTATGAGAAAATGCGTTCCCATTCGTTGGGAGTCTGGAAGCCGGCGTGCCATTGCCTCTTGTATTTCTTATATTCATAACCTCCCAACAAAGGTATGGAGTTGCCGAAGACGTGGCCGTCCTTTTTGGTATTGACTCCCAACTTACTGGAATCGAAGCGCAGGTGCTCTAGCCGTGGATTGAAAACGACATGGTCAACCCTTTGAGGTTTCCGGCAGTATTTCCTCTCGGAATACTGCATTCTTTTTTGCCCCAGCCGCCATAACACCTCTCTGGGGCTCATGGCTCGCAAACGGTTCACATACCAGGAGATGGCACTCATCTTAAAAATCCGTCTGTTGGAAATCCTTTTCTATCTCGCGCGACTGGGATTCTTTGTTCTCGTTGATGTCGCCCCACGACAATCCCTCATAATAGCCATCATAGTCGACAGTTCTCCACTGCCTTACCATATCGATGATTACCTTCCCAGGATATCGGGTAAGCAGGTCCTCGAATTCTTTCTCTTTGTTGGTCACCACGAGTAAGTCGGAGTCTGCGCAAACCGCATCCAAGTCAGAACTGATGAAATGCTGCAGATGGGGTATCTTTGCCATGATGAAATCCTTGTTGGTGCCAGTCAACTCGCTGACCACAACATTCTTGTCGTATATCTTGATGGCACAACCTTTTCCCAACAACCGTTCTACCACATCCACGATAGGAGAACAGCGCAAGTCGTCGGTACCCGATTTAAAACTCAGACCAAGAATACCAATTTTGCGTTTGCCTTTGGAGAGAATCGTCTGAACAGCCAGTTCTTTCTGGTTCTCGTTGCTTGGATGGATGCTGTCGATGACAGGCACATTTACATACAGGTCGTGTGCAAGTGTCTTAAGGGCTTTCATGTCTTTGGGGAGACAAGAGCCACCGTAAGCAAAACCCGGTTTGAAGTAATAAGGTGAAATGTTGAGTTGACGGTCTTTGCAGAAGATTTCCATCACCTTGTGGCTGTCGATGTTGAGGTGCTTGCAGATATTTCCCACTTCATTGCCAAAAACAATCTTCAGGGCATGATAGGTGTTGTTGACGTATTTCATCATCTCTGCTACCTTGATGTCGGTAGAGATGAACTCGGCATTGATATCCTTGTACAAATCGCGGAAGATGCTCTCCGCCTTGGGACTGTCGGTGCCAACGAGAGTAAGGGGCGGGTTGAAATAGTCGTGTACGCTGGTACCCTCACGAAGGAATTCAGGGTTGCTCACTACGGTAAAGCCTTCGTTGCGGCGTTTGCCACTCTCGCGTTCGAGAATCTCGCCCACCTTTTCATTGGTGCCGGGAAGCACGGTGGAGCGGAGGGCAACGACATGGAAACCGTCTTTGTCTTTCAAAGCCTTACCGATGCGTTCGGCCACAGTGAAAACGTAATTGAGGTTGAGGTGCCCTTCCTTGCTCGAGGGGGTGCCGACGACGATGAAAGAGACTTCCGTGGAGGCAACGGCCTCGGCGGCATCTGTGGTGGCGCGCAGGCGTCCGGCACTATAGGCTTCGGCACACAACTCCGAGATACCTTCTTCAATGATGGTGGGCTTCCCTTCGTTGATGAGCCGCACTTTGTTGGCATTCACGTCTACTCCGATGACATTGTGCCCCATTTTCGCCAAGCAGGCAGCACCTACACAGCCTACATATCCCAAACCGAAAATGCTGATGTTCATATTTGAATTGGTTTTATTGCTTGTACTCTGAAATGACGTATGAGAACTTCCCCCTGTCGGTGACAATAAGATTTGATTCGTCCGTCTGAATGATTTCGAGGTCAATGTTGTCGCGGCCAATCTTCTCATATATCATTTTGAGAAGTTTTTTTTTCTCTTCTATGGTGAGTATCCGTCCGTCGGTAACAACACGAAGGTCCACTTTCCCGTCCTTGTGTTGTACGAATTGTGCATAACGAATTTCGAGGGTGGTGTTCTTTGAGATGACAAAGGTCAGGGCAGCATTGGTGTAGATGCTCCCATCTTTCCCTACCAATACACTGGAAGGCCTTCCATGGATGCGCCTTACCACCGGAAAAATGCCATGACGGCCATCCGACAGACTTGGAGGTACGACCAATTCGGTTGTCTCAAACAGGTCGAAAGTTTGATAACGAATCATGGGAAAGTCGGAATTGATAAGAGATGTGGTGATCTCGCCATCCACGGTATATTCGTTAATTGAGTATCCCGGATCCTCGTAATACCCTTTATGGTCAAGTGTTTCTTCCAAACGGATAGTACGTTCTGTGGTTCCATAATGGTCGTATACCTCTGCTTGCAAGACGGCCGCTATTTTGTCGCGTTGGTAGTCGAGCAGGTTTTCACTTGAAGTGAAACAAAGAGGGATATGGCAACTGAGCCCTTCTGATTCTATCAGGCAACATAGGTTGTAGAGGCTGCTCGGATAGCCTTCTATGGCTTTTGGACAGACTTTAGCAATGGCTTCTACATACTTGTCAATTGTCTCTTTCCGCAGGTTATAACTGCTAAGGAAGAGTGTATGGGCCAATCCCACCCATAAAGTGGTGTCTTCTCGGCCAAGGTTTCCCCGCAGAGATGCCAGACGGTCTTTTCCATAATGAAAACCACATCTTTTTCTGTAGACATAAAAGTAGGCTTGTTCGCGTAAGATGCTCTCCGCGCTTTCCCATACATCCAAAGGGGTGCCGCTGGTGCCACTGGTATGATTGGGAAGGAGCATGCGACTGACTCGCATCTGGTTACCGTGTAGGCGGATGAGGTCTTTGGTAATGACAGGCAAGCGGCTGATGTCTTCGATGCAACGGATGTCGTCTTCATTGATGCCAGCCGTGCTGTATAGATGGTGATAGAAGGGGGAATGCCGATATGCTTTCTTGAAGATGTAGAGAAACCTTTCCTCGTTGCGTTTCTGCAACAGCAAAGGTTCCATATCGTACATCTCTTCTATCTCTCTCACATATTTCTTAATGAGAGGATAAGACCGCAACTGGTATTTTAAGACCTCTTTGAAGTATTTTTTCATGATAGAATAATGCCAGTCTTATGAGTCACGGCCTGAGAAGTGGGCGATAAACGTTCGTAAGGCATTTCTCTATATTGCATGGGAGATGCGAAAGACTTCTCTCGTATGCAAATTCACCCATTTTGACGCGTAACGAAGGAGATTGAGCAAACAAGGTGATGGCTTCATGTAGTTTTTCTGTGTCACCAGGAGGGATAATGACACCCTCAATACCCTCGGACAGTATCTCGGGGATACCGCCGACATTGGAAGCAATGGCGGGTAAATGGTATGAAAATGCTTCGAGAATAGAGATGGGGACACCTTCATAGTAGGACGGAAGGATGAAAATGTCGCTCTCGTTCAGCAACCTTTCCTTTTTTAGTCCATCGACCCAACCGAAATAGGTTACTAAACCTTCCAAATGATGGCTTGATATGAGACCATTGAGCCTATCCGACTCACCGATACCGGCAATGTAAAAACGAAGCCGCCCCTTGTATTCATCCTGATGAGCAATGATGGCATCCATAAGGTCAAAAATACCTTTCTCCCCGCATATCTTGCCAAGGAACAAAATCGTGCAGTAGTTTTTATCGCGCAGGGAGTGGTCTTCGTGGGGGACATCCATGATGTTGGGAACGACTTTTACGTCACTGCAACCTATATCATGGCTGAAGAATGTGCTCCAGGAATCAGAGAGAGAAACAATGGTGTCGCATTTCTTCAGAATGTACGGCACGGTGCGTGGATGCTTTCGAGTAAAATCCTTGAATGCACCGCCATGAATGTGATAAACCACTCTCTTTCCTGCAAGTTTCGACAAGATAATGACGATGCTTTTACGATAGAAACTGCCTTTCGACGCACCATGAACATGCACTATCTGGATTTTCCTTCCTACAAGATATGAAAACAACTTCAGCAACGCACCTCCGAAGACAAGAATCTTACGTAAGGCACTGCCTTCTCTCTGTGTGGTGAGATAGTTGAAAACAGGAAACAGTTGCTTGTATGAATGAGTCACCATGCCTATCCCACCTTTCGGCGTATTGCAGTCGGGACCTACAAGCAGCACTTTCTCAGTTATGGCTTTTTCTATCATCTATGCTTTAGTTTGTTGAAGGCAAAGAGTATGCTTTCGGGTAGCAATTTCCTCAGGAAAGCCTTTAACCGTAGACGAAAACCCTTATGTTGCCATGAGGCGGCACCATAATGAATGCTTCTCGTGTTTGCTGTAACATGCAAACGCTTCGTTATGATGTTGACGGGGTTGAAATAGTCGCTTGGATATATTGTCAGTGTGCCAACGGTCTGTATCCCTGTTTGCTGCTTCATGCCAAACGAAGTCAATACCTCGGTGGTATAGTCGACAATGGTGCATAGATTGGGCGTTCCGTCAGCATGATAGAACGACTGAGATGCATAACGCTTCAACAATTCTCCATATATCATATCTCCTGCCTCACATCCCAAGCCAAGTCCGGGGTTCACCATGACCGAAGAGGACTTTGATATGCAATCAGACTCACATCCCATGAAACCACCATTGCTGATAATATCGTTGATTGGCTTTATGATTTTTACGTCGGTGTCGAAATAGAGCCCTCCATGATGGTAAAGAATCCAGAATCGTGCATAGTCACTGACAAAGGCATATTTCCCAATCTTGTATGCTTCAGAAGTGTATTGTATGATATTGACGTCAAAGTTATCCTCATTCCACTCCTTGATTTCGTAGTCGGGAAGGTATTTCTTCCACGATGTGATACATTCTACGGCAAGAGGTGGGAGGGGGTTGTGACCAAACCAACAGTAATGAATAACCTTAGGTATCATGGCTCAATTGTCAGAAATGGTGCGTAGTGTTGGTAAAGGAGTCTGGAGAGCAAGTGATTTTGCGAGGATTGCGATTCAGGTAGGCTCCCCACCAACCAAATGAACTCCGTGTAATGACTTGGTGTTTGCACATGGAAATCAGTTGCATGTCGCGCCAACTCAAGTCGCCTGTATTCCAGTTTACGAACTTTACGATATCGTTCCGCATGTCCAACCCAAGAATCGAACTGTGGTGTTTTGCCCAGTCGACACTGGTTGGGTCGCAGAAGACATAAAATCGAGGTTGGGGAATCTCTCTCTTAATATATCCGACTGCCCTTTTGAAATAGCCTCCAAAATAGCAGTCGAAATTGAAACTCATCATGTCGCCATAACGGGCATGGATGGCCACCGACTCGGTGGATTGTATCTCATCCCTGAAAGCAAGGTCACGGGGATGGGTCAGTGCCGGAAAACGGAATGTCTCCCTGATGGCACTGTCTATGCGCTCTATCTCATTGCCGGCATTCTTGAACGTAAGCCTTTGCCCCGTAAAGACATTTTCTGGGGTAGAGACAAACAACTCCGACGGGTTGGCTTGGACGGTTTGCCTTCTACCAGACAATTTCTTCCTGATAAGATTGAGGTATAGGAAAGCAAATGTCTTCTTGTAGGCAGGGGTGCTGAGTTGGGTCTTGTGAGGAGCACCAGGTGCTTCAAAGTCTCCCCGCATATTCTTTAATTCTAGGCCATGGGCCTTGAAGGCATTAGTGAAATGTACCGGGTAGTTCCAGTTGCGCAGCCAGAACTGGGAATCCCTGATGTCACGGATAATGGCTCGCCATTCGGCGTCGTCGAAATATTCCTTGATGTTGGGGGCTGAAACATGGAAGATGCGTTCGAGTTCATAGCCATTCCACTGGCAAATCACATCGTTGCATTCGGGAATGTCGTAAACTATGGTTTCTATGTAGCACTTGTCATCAGGGTTGGCTTCCTTCATCGCCAAGTATTCACAGTAACTCAGCATTTGGTTGCCCAAACCAGATTCAATGTGAATAACCTTCATCTCCTTGTTATCCCTCGATTTTCTTGATGAACTTTGCGGGATTGCCTCCCCATACCTCACCATCGGGAATGTTCTTGGTAACCACACTCCCCGCTGCCACAATGGATTTCTCGCCAATCGTGACTCCCTTAAGGATGATGCACCTGGCACCGATAAACACATGGTCGGCAATGACAATAGGCCGGCTGTGGCTGTTGAGTGGGTCGGCCTGGCGGTCGCTTCTCGTCTTCCAATCCATGCTATGAAGGTCGGTGTCCATCACAATAGTGCCATTGCCAATATTCACATGGTTGCCAATGGAAATGTGTTCACTACAAACGATGATGGCATTGGTCATTCCACTGAAATCACCAATGGTGAGTGTGGAGCCATCCAGCACAACCATGGTAGAATAGGCGCCATTGTCCAGTTTCGTGTCCCTGCCCGACCTGCAGATGAACTGTTTGCCGATCTTCACCAGAGCCTGTTGTCCTATACGGATTTTGGGCTTGCCGAAGAAAGCGATGTCATGGTGGAAATCTGCCTTTTTGTACGACAAATAGGCCTTGGCATAGCGTGAATGAAACCAACCCGTCAGCCGTCCCAATTTCTCTATGCCCTTACCTGTTATCAGGAATGCTGTCTCCGTTATCTTCATTGTTAGCGACAATGTATTGGTCGTGGCGTTTTTTTTCTGTCACTGCCTTGTTGACCATCAAATAGATGATATATGGGAAGATGAAGTTACCTTGGTCGGAAATCGTGGTGCCTGAAAACGACAGTAGAAACATGTTTAGTGTCAGGGCTGCACCAAGGAAAGCATAATCACTCTTTCTGTGATACTTGAACAGGTAAAACATCAAATAAAACCAGATGCATAGGTACAATACACCACCAAAGTATCCGTATTTCGTCAATAAGTTGCCATACGAGATGTCGGGCGTAGACAGTTGTTGGGTTTCACCTTCTTCATCCAACAGTCCGAGGTTGAAGTTGTAGAGCTTATTGATGGTAAGCGACTGGCTGTCGCTGATCAGCCCCAAGCCGAACACGTTCTCGCTGAGAGGGCGAGTGGTAAGATACTCTGCCCGCTCATACACCCATGCCATTCGGTAAGTGAATGTACCTACGTCGTGGGCATTTCCAAGATACACCGTCTCCTGGATACCACCATTGAATACAGATTTGATCTCGTTTTCCGTGGAGTCGTTGAATTTTCCTGCAAAGCGGTTGCCGATGATGCCTGCAAATGGCGCCACCAAAATCATGGCGACAAACACGGCTGTCAAGATTGACTTCGCTTTTCCTTGGATAATCAATGCCAACAACAAGACGGCAGATGTCATGGCTATCTGCGTTCTGCCCAGTGTGGCAAACAAGGCAATGATGAATACGAAGATGGCTGGGAACGTGATTTTGGATTTCAGTATATGCGGCGAAAGGATAGACACAAACAGGTACCAGTAGAGCAGGGGAGGAAAGTTGTAGTAACGCATGATTCCCGTATATTCGTCTATCTTCGCGGTGTCTTGCTTGTAGGGAAGTACGGGTAAATTCAGGAACACTTCTATGATATACAGAATAGAGGTGACCAGGGTAATGTAGAAAAACGCCCTGTTGAGCCATAGCAGGTCTTCTACCTTCTGCTTGCGTAGGAAGAAGTAAGAGAGGAAGAGAAAAGACGCACGGCTGCCCTGAAGAATCTGATAACCCGTAAAATGGTAATGGTTGTAGGAGAAAGAGATATCGAGAACCATGAAAACCAGAAAGGTCCAAAGCCAATAGCATAAGTGCCGGTCGTTAAGGTCGCGTGTCTTCTTTTCCGTGAAAATGGTAAATGCAAGGACGACGAAGATGAAAATGAATGCCAGGTCGTAGTTCTTCACCTCCAACACCTCGTCGGTAAGTACACGCCAGCCTTTCAGCATGAAAGTAGCGAAGATGAACAGACTCAACTTGCGCAACTCCAAGAGATAGAGGATGAGACCTAATGCCAAGAGTATATATCCTATCATGATTATCGGCTATTTAATCCAGATGCCTGTGGCAGTGTTGTTCATGAGTTTATGCAATTGTATCTTTCCGAGCAATGCCTGCACGAGATACACTACAGATGGAACGACAACAATGCCCACAATGCCAAATGTACGGCATGAAAGCACCATAAGGGGGATTGATATCAGGGCAAAGACAACATAGGCTATCATTTGTATTCTTACAGTGCCAATGCCATTGATCATCTGCATGTAGATGGCTCCAAGAATCTGGGCGAGTGAATAAAGGAGAACAGCACACGACAGTGAGAATTTCACCTTCACGCTGTCGCCTATCCATATGTCATAGAACAATGACGAAATGAGCAGCATGAGGAGTCCGCTCCCAAGGCATGCCAGCCAACAATACTCCAGTTTCCGAATGATGGAATTCATCCACGGATAGTCTTTCTTCGTGTAGGCGTCGGTGAAAGCCGACCAGAATGGAGAGATGACAATCATCATCACCATGTGGAGAATCCCGAAGTATTTGTAGGCAATGTTGTATTCGGTGGCTGCCTCTGGTCCCAGTTCACGGGTGATGATGACATTCATCACTTGGAAAATCACCAGCAGGCACATGTAAATGACGAAAAACTGAAGTCCAAGATTGAGGATGTTTTTCACCAGACGGGTATCGACATACTTGAGTCCGGGCCTCATGTCGCGATATTGTGGCAATGAGTAGCCAATGAGTGAGGCACCCAACATTACCAGACATGGCACTCCGGCATAATATGTCGCCAGGTTGGTGAGTGTACCCTTTGTGGTTCGGGTGAGGATGAATACCGCCACAAGCGAAAGCAACTGCCCTATGCCAAGGATGAGCGAGGAATAGCCAATCTTTTGGTCGGCAGTGAGCATGGTGGAAAAGATGCTTACTACCATGTTGAAGCAGAAAAAAGCGCTGAGAATGGCAAAAACGAGCCTCAGCTCCTCAAGATACGAAGGGTCGACATGTAGGATAGATGGCCAGTCCAGGAACCGGTTTGCCACAAAGAGTATGACATACAGGAACGCGACGATGGCTCCAATGGAGAAATAAGTGGTACTGAGATACTTCCTTGCCAACAGCATGTTGCCTTGTGCTTTTGCCTCGGCAAACTTGTTTCTGAAACCATTTCCAAGTCCCAAGTCGAAGAAAGCAATCCAACCGATGACCGAAGACAATGTAATCCATATCCCATAGCGGGTGGGATTGACATAGTTGATGGTCAGCGGCACTACAAGCAAGTTGCTCAGAATGCTTATCCCTTTCGCTGTGAGCGAGATGATGATATTCCGTACAGCCTCTTTGCTTCTTGAAGAGGATTTGGAAAAAATAGAATATATTTTTCGGATAGGAAGCGAGAAGTAAGTTCTCTTGCTCATTCCAATCAATTTCCAGAAAAAGAACCGATTTGGCTCAACTTTGCAGGTTCCCCATGATTCATAAAAATACCTACTCGTATAACATATAGAGACACGAGTTATTGGCGGATTTGTAATTGTCTGATATTCATGGGGAAACCGCATATAGGCCCGCTCCTTGATGGAGTCGTGGCCCGCAGAAACGTCCAAGATTCTCTAAAACGCTTGCAAAATTACAAAATTTAAGCCAAAAGCAGATGTTTTTCATTCAAAAAATAAGGTATTGCCACGACTTGAATGTAAAAAAAGAGGTTGCCGACATTCGGCAACCTCTCTGTCATCGTTTACATTATGATTTTCTCTGTTCTGACACGGCCATTCTTCAATGTCTGCCTGCGAATAACCACACCAGAAGAGGGTCGGTTGACTTTCTTGCCCTCTATGGAATAATACTCTACCTTGGCGACCTCGTTTTCCTGTAAGTATGCTATGCCATTGACATGCGTATAGGCAGGATAATACTCATCGACGGCTTCAATGGCATCTTCGTTGCCTTGTTTCATAATGTCCTCAACAAGTGAGTTGAGATACACCTCAAGGTTGGTATACCATCCTTTCTCTGTATCAATAGTGAAAAGCGCGGCATCGGAGGCATCGTTGGGATTCAGTCCGTTGGCGGTCTCCCAGTCGTTGGGGATGCCGTCGTTGTCGGTATCGAAATCTGCGGGACGCGAACCAGTGCCGAAATTGGCTTCTGTATACCCCTCAACATCGGCTACGATGTCGATGATGCCGGGTTGTTTGGTGATAGAGCCGGTATAGGTGGCTGTTCCTGTCTCAGCCTCATTGGCGTAGCGCTCGTCTACGTTGTCGCGGTGGAGCGAGGCGCCTGCATAAGCCAGTACTTTAGTGAAGGCACTCTCGGCAGAATGGGTGGTTACCTCGCCGGCGGGAGAGGGCTCGTCGACCTTGATGCTCACGCAGTCTGTTCCCGAAGTGTTTTGCTTGTATTCCACGGAGTTGCCGTAATAATGATGGGTGTCGGAAGAGTATTTCTCACCGTCGATGGTGAAGACACCGTTATCGTAAATCACGCCTTTCCAGTCATAATTCTGCTTTTGTCCTTCAGGTGCAGCATAGGCATAATTGCCATTGATGTAATAACGGCTGGTCATACCTATCAACTCCTGAGGGGTGGAATTGCCTGATGCTCCAACAGTCACTTGGGTGATTCTTGTCTTGTGGGTAGTGGCAGGACCGGATTTGTAGTAATTGTTCACCATGTTGATATAACCTCCCCCAGGACCACCATAGCATCCTCCTGTTCCCCAGTTGTAGAGCACGCAGTTGCGGAAGTCTACAATTTCGGCCTGTACGTAGTTTTCCCATTGGTAGACATCATACAGGGCATTGTTCTTATACCCGTTCCACTGGTATCTCGCTCCGTTGAATCTGGGCACGCGGTTTTGCATGTGCAACAGGAAATTGTGATGGAAAGAAGCCAACTTGCCTCCCCAGATGCCACCATAGCCATGGGCACCTTTGTTGTGCCCGGCGTTGGTAAGACTTTCGGCAATAGTGCACCATTGCATGGTGAAGTTGTTGTTGTCGTAGAAGGAGGCCACCTCGTCAATACACCAACTGAAAGAGCAATGGTCTAACATGATGCTGTTTTTCTGTCGTTGCCAGATGGCGTCGGCACCGTCGTTGACATCTCGTTCCTGACCTCTTCGAATGCGTATGAAACGGATGATGTTGTTGGATCCCGGACGCACAGTGCGGTAGCGGATGGTAATGCCGGGGTAGGGGGCTGTCTGTCCGGCAATGGTGGTGTTGTCGCCAATCACCAGGTCGCTGTTCAAGGCGATGACACCGGCCACATCGAATACCACAGTTTTCTTTGTGCTTCCCTGCACGGCAGCCCTCAGCGACCCAGCGCCGTTGTCATTCAGGTTGGTCACATGTACCACTTTGCCACCACGCCCGCCGGTGACATAGCGTCCATGGCCTTCGGCACCGGGAAATGCTGGCGCTTGTGCATGCAAGCACATCGTGACAACCATCATCCATACAATAAGTAATGGTTTTCTCATCATTTTCTGATAGTAAGATTTTTGTTTTGCTTTTAGGTGATTTGTTGTTTGGAGCAGTTTGCTGCCGCAAAAGTAATCATAATTTAATTAAATGGTGCACTACGTTTGTTAAAAGTATGTAAATCGCTTTCGCAATTGCCGTTTCTTCAACAAATTAGGCGTGTGGAGGTCTTGTCCACACGCCCAAGCATCAATTCTTGCTATTTTTTGCGTTCACGTTCTTTGAAAATACCGTGACGGTAGGCATAAAGTAATTTCTCCAGGTCATTGATCTGTTGTTGTATCTCAACGCCCTTGTCCGTGTCGGATACACGCATGCGCTTGGCCGACATCTCAACAATCTGGGTAGTGCCGATAATGTCGGTACCCTTTTGTATGGCATCCGCTGCAGAGGTGAACGGCTCGTGTTGCACCAGTTCAAAACCGCGGCTGTGATAGACCAATGTATATCCGGCGATGCCGGTCTCTTTGTGATAGGCTTGTGAGAAGCCGCCATCGATGACCATGAGTTTGCCGTTGGCTTTGATGGGGTTCTCGCCTGTCTTCACATGCACGGGAACATGTCCGTTGATGATGTGCCGGTTGGGGCCTTTCACCCCAAATGACTCCATGATGCGGTCGCATACTTCTTCACTGTCACGAAGTTTGAAGTAATAGCCTTTTTCTTCTTTGTGCGTCTCTTTCTCTGTAATGAAATAGCGTTCGAAAGTCGCCATCTTTGACTTGTCGAACAAAGGTGAGTCTTTTCCGCACCAGAGATACAAGAAATAGTCGACGGCATATTCCCGTTCCCTTTCGTCGGTATCTTTTTGAAAGGCAGCCCTGATAATCATGCCGATACGATGGAGAAGTTCATGCCCTTTGTAGCATTTGCCGTCGTAGAGGGGTACTTCTTTCAAAGAACCGTCGGCATTGAGTGGCACGGAGGCATGGAACAGCAGGTTGTTGTTGACAACGGCATACATGCATCCATGCTGCAATAGCAGGCGGATATGCCTGCGAAGTTTCTCGCTCACTTTGAAGGAATGGTGCAGCCGGCGAATGAGTTGGGCCTCACCTTTGGTCAGGCGGTTGGGACACGCAGGGTCGATGGTCGGGAAATGGTTGCTCGTAAGTTGGTACTCCTTCCCTTTGATGGTGACAGTGCCTTTCTGGAAATCGATGCTGTTGAGGAGGGCGCGGTCGGCCATGTCCCATTCCGGATGCTTCTCCGCCATTTGGGCCTCTATCTTGAACTGCAGGATGGAAATGGCTTTGTGCATCCGTGCTGTCAGAATGCGGGTCTTTTCATCCATTGATTCGTCATCGAAGAGTCCTCTCGGCATGAATTCCGTGCAAGGGTCGTCGCCATAGGTGTCGAGTGCGAAGGTGGCCAGGGGAATGAGGTTGATGCCATACCCTTCCTCTAACGTGGCGAGATTGGCGTAACGCAAGGACAGACGGATGACATTGCACATACATGCTTCGTTGCCTGCACATGCTCCCATCCACAATATGTCATGGTTTCCCCATTGAATGTCCCAGGTGTGATAGTTCTCCATGGTATCCATGATGATGTGGGCACCGGGACCACGGTCATAGATGTCGCCGAGGATATGTAGTTGGTCGATGGCCAGCCGGTGTATCACATTGCATGTCGCTACGATGAAGTCGTCGGCACTGCCTGTGGAGATGATGGTGTCGATAATGGCACTCACGTATGCAGTCTTGTCCACGTCTTCTGTGTGTTCATGCAAGAGTTCCTGAATGATGTAACTGAATTCAGGCGGTAACGACTTCCTCACTTTCGAACGCGTATACTTGCTCGATACCTCACGGCATACTTCCACCAAGTGATGTATGGTGATGCGATACCAGTCGTCGATGTCGTCTTCATTCTCTTTAACCAATTCCAGTTTCTGACGTGGATAGTAGATGAGGGTGCAGAGTTCTTTCTTTTCAGCATCGCGTATCTGATTACCGAAAATTTCGTTCACTTTTCGCTTGATGTTGCCTGATGCGTTCTTGAGAACATGCTGAAATGCTTCTTGTTCGCCATGGATGTCGGCAAGGAAGTGCTCGGTGCCCTTCGGCAGGTTCAGGATGGCCTGAAGGTTGATAATCTCGGTACTTGCTTCGGCTATTGTCGGAAATGAGTTTGACAATAATTGCAGATAGCGCATGTCGTCTTGATTGAGGTCTTTCATAGTTCGTATGATAAAGTGTCGGTTAAATAGTCTTCATTATCAATGAATTCAGTATCTGACAAGAGATTTCCTGATTCTTTCTGTACCATAATCGTCAAGGGCTGTCACAGGCATGAAACCCTCAGCCAGGTATACGGTTTCCTTCAGAATCTGACTGATCCTTCGGGCGAAAGTGTGCAGGTGAAGGTCATGGAGTTTTGTGTCAAGCACATTGTCGTTCACCGGTTCATGCCGATAAACGGTATAGAGGTCACAGAGGTGTCTCAATGTGATGGAATGGTGTGCTGCATGATATTTGAGATTCTGCATCATAAAGCATACTGTTTTCTCAATGTCGTTGCAGTCCTGTATCTTCTTGGAAAAACGGTTACTCTTCTTCTTGCTGCCAAGTAGACTTTGGGAAGGCAGCGGAGAAGTGTCTTTTGCATGTCGGGGAGGGAAATGCGAGACGGTGGAGAGGTCTGGCACAGGAACCTTGACCTGTGCACGTTCCATTCCATCAAGCACGATGTTCGTTACACCTTGTTCCTCTGCATATAGCAATAGGTCGTGCCATTTCTTGGGCGAGAGACTCCTTAGGTTGAGAATGTCTTCTGCACATAAAGGCTGTCGCTCTTCTGGCCCTGCCAAACTCAGATGTAATAGTGCGCTGATGGCCTCACGGGAGTTCTGGTCGAGTTTGGTTCCCATATCGCTGTCAAGCACTTGTTGATAAAGGGCAAGTGTTTCTTGAGCCATCTCTTCATAGTCGGTATATTCATCCGTCTTGGGGTCGGAAATGACCACTATACGGTCATTCAACTTCTCTCCCTTGAGGTAATCGGCTTCTTTGGGGTCGGTCAACAGCATGGCTGCGGCATTTGCCACCATCTTTTTCTGATAGCAAATCATTTTCCAGGTGCGGATGCCATACTGGGCATCGATAAAGTCGGGATTCATCCCGCCGTATGAGGAAAAGACCACGGGAAATCCTCGTTTCCTTGACCACAGGCCTATGCGCGAAGCAATGAAGTTGTAGGAACCGTGAATGTGGACGATATCCGGCATGAAACCATATAAAATGTGGAGGTATTTCTTCTGAAGTCCCAAAAGGTTCACCACGCCATGACGCCCGTAGTCGCTCTTCCCCGTACCGATGGTGAAGTGATTGTAGTTTGACATGGAAGTTACCACATTGTCAAGCGTGACTACATTCACCACCGCATGTTCCCCCATTCGTGACATCAATGCGTCGAGATGTTGCCATAACGGCGTCTCGGCGTCACTGAAAGCGGTGAAATGGAGTATTTTCATTTTCATAGGAATTCATGTGTTTTGGGTGTCACACCTTATGGCTGATAAAATCATTCTTGTCGGCATACTCATAGCGAAACCTTGTCATGATATTCCGGAAGAGCATGCTCCATTCATAGGGAATGACTTTCCACGAGGGGACGGAGACACCCATCGCTTGCAAGGCACGTTTCCCGTTGACAATCCTGAGCATGAGAGAAAGGACCAATGCTGCCACACTCACTCCTAAGAGTATCCACCGAGAGGTAAGTGCCGCAAAGACCATGACAGCCAGAACGACAATGTAGTTGAGATGGAGCATCGTCTGGTCGGTTATAAACTGTGTTCTTAACCCGAGACCTCCTTCAAGATGCTTTTTCGTCTCCTCATGATATACCTGGCGGTTCTGCCACGTCTTCTCGGAAATGGCATTTTCAGTGAGCCAAGCGTCGGGTGAGACAGTGATTCCATGTTCGCCCAACTTGGCATACTTGTTGACTAAGAAGTCATATTCACCGATGGAGTAGCGCAGGTGTTCCTGGAAACCGTTGCTTTCCATAAATTCGCTCTTCTTGAATGCAAGCAATGGACAATTGGTGCGGTAGGCATTGCCATTTTGGGCGGCCCTTAGAAGATAGAGGGCGGTATGCATCTGCTCGAAACGGTGATATGGCTTACTGTCCTTTTCATAATTCACATATCCCATCACCAAACTTTTGCGGTGCGAAAGTGATGAGGCAAATGCAGCCAACCACCCGCTTCCTTCTGGTTTGCAGCGGGGGTCGGTCAGGATAATCCAGTCGTTTTTCGATGCCCTCACTCCAAGGGTAATGGCAAGTTTGTTCTTGCTCATATACCTGGAACTTTCTGGAACGAAGGTGGAATACAGACGCTGGTTGTTGGCATAGCGCTTCAACACGTTGTCGGTTTCTGCGTCTGCCTTTTCCGAAACCACGATGATGTCATACCCCGGCTCGTAGTCTTGGGTAAGGAAGATGGGGAGATGTTCGTCGAGAGCAACATGGTCGCCGTTGGAAACGAGCAGCACTGTGACTTTCGGCAACTCTTCCACGGCCTCCGCGTCTTCTTGCCTCAAACGGCGAAAAAGCGGACTCATCATCGGTGCGACAAGGGCCAGAAATAGTGTCGCGGCTCCGAGTATAAGGGTAATGGTATCGATGTTGGTCATAGGTCTTCAGAGATATATCCTACGGGCAATTTCCTGCAATTATACTGTGACGCCATGATTTCTCCGTAAGCACCAGCCGAACGTATGGCAATGAGGTCTCCTCGACGGGTAACATTCAAGTCGACGGCTTTTCCGAAAACGTCGCTTGATTCACAGATCGGGCCAACCACGTCATAGGTTTCCTTCTGTCCATCGCTGCTGATGTTCTCAATTTTGTGGTATGCTTGATAGAGAGCAGGCCTGATAAGGTCGGTCATGCCGGCATCTACAATGGCAAATTGCTTTACAGCGCCTTTCTTCACATAGAGGGTGCGGGTGATGAGTGTGCCACATTGGGCTACCACGGCCCTGCCCAATTCGAAATGCAATGTTTGTCCCTCACGAAGCCGTAAATGACGGGCATAGGTGTCAAAATAGGACTTGAAGTCAGGGATGGGCACTCGGTTGGGGTGGGTGTAATCGATGCCTAAACCTCCACCCACATTGATGTTTTCCACTACAATCTTCTTTCGCTCCAGTTGTTTCTGGAGGTCATTAATCCGGTTGCATAACGCCGCAAAGTCATCCATGTTGAGGATTTGGGAGCCTATATGGAAATGCAGGCCAACAAATGTGATGTGCGACATGTGGGAGGCCACCTCAATCACGTCTTCCATGTCGCGCATGGCAATGCCAAACTTGTTTTCTGCAAGTCCTGTGGTGATTTTGGAATGGGTGTGTGCTCCTACATCTGGATTGATGCGGAATGCCACGCGTGCAGTTTTACCCATTTCTCCGGCAATCTCATTGATTACCTCAAGTTCGGCGATGCTTTCTACATTGAAGCAGAAAATTCCCGATTTCAGTCCGAGGCGGATTTCCCAGTCGCTCTTCCCAACTCCTGCATAAACGATTTTTCTTGGTGAAAAGCCGCAGGAGAGAGAGGCTTGTATCTCGCCGCCGCTGACACAGTCGGCACCTAACCCTGACATGGCTATGATATTCAGCACCTTGGGGTTGGCGTTGGCTTTCACGGCATAGTGAACGACAAAGCCTTTGTGCTTTTCCACCTCATGGTTGATGGCACGGAGCGTTTCTCGCAACAGTTCTGTGTCGTAGTAATAGAACGGCGTTTTGATTTCCTGGAATTTTTCAGTAGGGAACTTTCCTTTCATCTTCTTTACTTGAATAATTTGGCGCTGAGGTTCTGGAGGGCACGCTTCTTGTCTTGTTCCTTTACAAGGAAAGAAATATTGTAATTTGACCCTCCATAAGAAATCATTCTCACGGGGATGTCTTTCATCGCGTCAGTGGCAATGGTCTCGAATCCCAGATTGCTCCAGTCAAGATCGCCCACCACACAGATAATGCACATGTTGGTGTCAACGGTCACCGTGCCATATTTCTTCAGTTCGTTGACGATGGCAGAGAGGTGGGCGGCATTGTCGATGGTCACCGAGACACCAACCTCGGAAGTGCAGATCATGTCGATGGGTGTCTGGTAACTTTCGAAAATCTCAAAGACCTTACGCAGGAAACCTGTCGCAAGGAGCATCCGTGAACTCTTGATTTTGATGGCTACGATATTGTCTTTTGCCGCCACGGCCTTGATTTTCCCGCGCATGATGACATTGTCCACAATGGTTCCTTCAGCGTCGGGCTCCATGGTATTGAGCAATCTTACGGGGATGCCGGCATATTTCGCTGGTTGGATGCAGGTGGGGTGAAGGATTTTTGCCCCGAAATAAGCCAACTCTGCTGCTTCCTCGAAATTGAGTTGTCTCACGGCCTCGGTGTCGTCGACGATGCGCGGGTCGTTGTTGTGCATGCCGTCGATATCCGTCCAAATCTGAATCTCTTCTGCTTCGATAGCGGCACCAATCAGTGAGGCGGTGTAGTCGCTTCCGCCTCGCTGCAGGTTGTCAACCTCACCATAGGCATTGCGGCAGATGAAGCCCTGAGTGACATAGATTTGGTGGTTGTCGTTCTCTTTCAACAATGCCGTGAGTTTCTCTTTGATGTACTGTGTGTCGGGCTCTGCGTTCTTGTCGGTCCTCATGAAGTCGAGTGCCGACAGCAAGATGGCGTCAATGCCTATCTCATGCAGATAGTTGGTCATCATGTTGGTACTGATGACCTCACCCTGTGCTACGATGCTCTTCTCTTCAAAACTAGTGAACAAGTCTTTGGTAAACGAGCGGAGGTAGTTGAACTCCTCAACGAGGAATTGACGTGTCTTCTCACGCCATTCTTCAGTACTGTAGAGTTGCTCGATGTGCTGCATATACTTTGCCTCAAGCATGTTGATGACTTCGTTTGCACCATCGGGGTTCTTCTTATATAGGTAATCCGAGATTTCCAAAAGCGTGTTGGTGGTGCCCGACATGGCAGAGAGCACCACGAAAGTGGGTTGTCCGCTTCGCGTGACCAACGAGGCCACGTGTTTCATTCTCTCAGGTGTGCCGACGGATGTGCCGCCGAATTTCATGACTATCATATGATTGGGATGTGTTTGGTTGTATTCTAATCAGTCTTTACTGTCTTCTGTAAGGTCCATTTGGTGATACTCTTTCGTGACATTGGTCACCGTGCCGGCTTTGCAACGGTATACCGTGCCGGGGAATTCATCGAGCAGTTGGATGTTGTGTGTCGACATGACCACAGCCGTACCGTCCTTACTGATTGTCTTCAAGAGTCCTACGATGTGGCGTGCCGTCTCAATGTCAAGATTTCCCGTGGGCTCGTCGGCAATGATGATCTTGGGCTTGTTGAGGAGGGCGCGCGCTATTGCGATGTGCTGTTGTTCTCCTCCGGAAAGTTCATGGGGCATCTTGTCTTTCTTCTCGAGCATGCCAACAGCATCCAATACGGTGTCGATACGCTCGTCGCGCTCCTTGCGCTTTCTCCATCCGGTGGCTTTCAGCACAAACTCCAGGTTTTTCTTCACCGAGCGGTCGTGTAGCAGTTGGAAATCTTGGAAGATAATACCCATTTGTTTGCGGAGAGCAGGAACCGACTTCCTCTTTATGTCGTTGATGTCGAATCCCAGCACCATGGCTTTCTCCGGCTCATCATGGTCGAGTTCGCAATACAGGGTCTTGAGGAGAGAACTTTTCCCAGACCCCACCTTTCCTATGATGTAAACGAAGTCTCCTTCATTCACTTGCAGACAGACGTCTTTGAGCACGACATTTCCGTCTTGCACGATATTTACTTTCTGGTAATCGATAAGCATATGATAATTGTTTGATTGTCAATGTTTCTTCCAATTCGGGTCATGGCGTACCTGCAACTCCCTGGCCAGGTCTTCAATCCTCAATCCTTTGCTGGTGAGCAGTACGATAAGATGATAGAGCATGTCGGCTCCCTCGTATATCATGCGCTCTTCGGTTCCGTTGGTGGCCTCTATCACGAGTTCAAGGGCCTCTTCGCCCACTTTTTGTGCCATTCGGTTGAGTCCGTCACGGAAAAGGCTTGTTGTGTAACTCCCTTCGGGCATTTCTTCATGCCGTTTTTCAATGAAATCCTGCAACTGGGTGAGGAACGTGAGCGGAGAGGCTTCATTGGTGTCTCCCCAGCAAGTGTCGCTGCCTGTATGGCATACGGGTCCCTCCGGCTTTGCCTGAATGAGCAGGGTGTCATTGTCGCAGTCTACCTTTATATCAACGAGTTTAAGGTAGTTTCCCGAGGTTTCCCCCTTCGTCCACAGTTCTTGGCGTGAACGACTGTAAAAGGTTACCAACCCAGTGTCGGTGGTTTTCTTCAACGACTCTTGGTTCATATACCCCAGCATCAACACTTTCCTTGTTGTGGCATCTTGGATGATGGCAGGTACCAGTCCTCCACACTTTTCAAAATCTATATCCATTGTTTTCTTTTGTCTTTTTTTTTGACGGTTATCTCACTTTTATCCCTTCTTTTCTCAGGTAGTCCTTCAGTTCAGGGATACTTATCTCTCCGAAATGGAATACGCTGGCAGCAAGTGCCGCATCGGCTTTGCCCTTTATAAATGCGTCTTTGAAATGCTGCATGTTCCCCGCACCCCCGCTGGCAATAACGGGAATGGGGAGGATGTCATGGAGCCTTTCCAATGCTTCGACGGCAAATCCCTGCTTCACCCCGTCGTGGTTCATGCTGGTGAAGAGAATCTCACCGGCTCCACGGTCGGCCACTTCTTTTGCCCATTCGAAAAGTGTCTTCTCGGTAGGCACCCTTCCGCCGTTCAGGTAACAGTGCCAGTCGCCGTTTTCGAACCGGGCATCTATGGCGCACACGCAGACCTGTGAACCAAAACGTGTGGCAATCTCGTCAATCAGTTCTGGCCTGCGTATTGCCGCGCTGTTCACACTCACCTTGTCGGCTCCTGCATACAGTAGGCGCTCTACATCGGCAAGTTCATTGATGCCACCACCGACGGTGAAGGGGATATTCACTTCGTCTGCCACTCGTGTGACCATTTCGGTGAATGTCTTTCTACCCTCATGGCTGGCGGTGATGTCGAGGAATACCAACTCGTCGGCCCCTGCCTCGCTATATGCTTGCCCCAGGGCTACTGGATCGCCTGCTTCGCGCAAGTTGACGAAGTTGACTCCTTTCACGGTAGTGCCGTCTTTCACGTCGAGGCACGGTATGATACGTTTTGCAAGCCCCATGTCAAATCAGTTTGTCGATGTCGATTTTTCCTTCGTAATATGCCTTCCCGAACACTACGGCCGGTATCCCCAGACGGTCGAGTTGGATGATGTCTTCATTGGAAGATACGCCCCCACTGGCAATGAGGTGTAAGTGCGGAAAGGCTTTCATCACCTCAGCATAGAGTGCTGATGATGGGCCATTGAGCATGCCGTCGCGAGAGATGTCGGTGCAAAGCACGTTTTTCACGCCTCTCTCCACATAATCCCTGAGGAATGGCAATAGGCGAAGGTCACTGTCCTCCTTCCATCCATTCACGGCTATCTTGCCGTCTCTCACATCTGCCCCGAGGATAATCTTTTCAGGGCCATACTTCTCCAGCCAGGAATTAAACAAATGGGGATGGGTGACTGCCACGGACCCTACGGTGACCATGCTGGCTCCGGCGTCGAATGCCTCCTCTATGTCTGCATCCGTTTTAATCCCTCCTCCAAAGTCCACTGTCAGTTGAGTGGCAGATGTGATGCTGCGGAGTATATGAGAGTTAACGATATGTCTAGACTTGGCACCATCGAGGTCCACGACATGAAGCCGACGGAACCCCCGACGCTCAAACTCACAGGCCATTTTTGTCGGGTCTTCGCCATATACGGTTTTCGCCGCATAGTCGCCCCGGCGCAGCCTTACGCATTGACCGTTGATGATGTCGATTGCAGGAATGAGTTCTATCGTCATAATGTCGTTTTGTTTGCAGTTTGGGCAATTCGCAGGAAATTGTCGAGTATCCGTTCACCTACCTTCCCGCTTTTCTCAGGGTGGAATTGCGTGGTGTAGAAATTATCTTTATGCAATGCCGCACTGTATGGATGGATGAAGGTGGACGTGGCAATAGTCCATTCGCTGCAAGGCACATAATAACTGTGCACGAAATAGACGAAATCCTTCTCTTCCACTCCTTCGAGTAATGGCGATTTCAGGTGGGTGAGTTCGTTCCATCCCATGGCGGGTATCTTGTCTTCGTGGCACAGAGGGACGAAACGCTTCACGGGCAAGTCGAAAATGCCTAGGCAATCGGTGTCGCCTTCCTCGGAATGACGGCATAGCAACTGTTGTCCTATACATATGCCAAGGACAGGCTGACGCAAGCCCTTTATCAGTGTGTCGAGGCCTTTGGCGCGAAGGTAGGTCATGGCTCCTTGTGCCTCTCCTTGTCCGGGAAACAGCACGCCGTCGGCCTGTCGGATTTCTTCTGCATTGTCGGTAAGTGCCGGGGTAACACCGAGCCGGCGTAAAGCACTTTCTACAGAATAGATGTTGCCTGCATTGTATTTTACTATGGCCACTTTCATGCGTTAGTCGTGGAATGTTCTCAACTGAAAATGATGGTCTTGTTGTTGTAAGTGAGTATCTTGCGCTCGATGTGCTTGCTGACAGCCCTCGACAGGACAATTTTTTCGAGGTCGCGACCTTTGAGCACCAGACTCTCGGGGGTGTCTTTATGGGAAATCCTGACCACATCTTGTTCGATGATGGGGCCTGCGTCGAGGTCACTGGTCACATAATGGCTGGTGGCCCCGATAATCTTCACACCCCGTTCCCATGCTTGGTGGTAGGGCTTTGCCCCGATGAATGCGGGCAAGAAGGAGTGGTGGATGTTGATGATGTGGTGGGGGTACCTGCTAATCATCTGGTCGCTGATGATTTGCATGTACCGGGCTAGGACGATGAATGTCACACCTTTCTCCTCAAGCAGGCGCATCTCGGCTTCCTCTACCTCCTTCTTGTTGGAATGGTCCTTGTTGATGGACCACACATAGTAGGGGATGCCGAACTGTTCGGCCACTTCCCTCATGTCTTCGTGATTGCTGATGATGCACGGTATGTCGACATCCCATTCTCCCGACTTGTATCTTGCAAGCAGGTCGAAGAGGCAATGGCTCATCTTGCTGACGAAGATGGCCATTCTCGGACGGGTGTCGCTGAAATAAAGACTGAACGTCATGTCATACCGCTGGGCATAGAGTGTATTGATGTATTCACTAATCTTGTCGCGTGGAATGAGGAAACTCTCCAGTTCCCATTCAATGCGCATGAAGAATCTTCCGTCCTGATGGTCAACATATTGGTCCAGGTACACGATGTTGCCTTTGTTGTCGGTGATGAATTTGGTCACCTCAGAGATAATGCCTTGTTGGTCAGGGCAGTGAAGAAGCAATATGGCGGTTGATTTCATTTCTTTCTAAAAAAATATTTTGCAAAGGTAGTGATTTCTCGCCATTTCCCACCATCTAAATTTGAAAAAAAAGCCAAAGGCATACATTTTAATGTATTTATGCTGTTTTTATGCACCGTGCACGCATTGGCAGCGTCAATCATCAGTGGCTATTGGGTGAATTTGGCTATGACGGCAAGGAATAGTTCGGCATACCGGTCGCGCTTGTAGGTGCCGATGCCTGGGATGGCACCAAACTCTTCGACGGTCTTTGGCTTGCGGGCAGAGATGAGGCTGAGCACCTTGTCGTTCATCACGACAAAAGCAGGGACACTCATCTCGTTGGCAATCTGACGGCGGAGTTTACGCAACTCTTCATAGAGTTCATCGTCTTTTTCGTCATTTGTGCCGAAAACAGGAATCCGTAGTTGCATTTGCCTGCTCTTCGGCTTGTCCACAGTCCTCTGACGTGTGTTCTCCACCAATTCCACTTTTCGCTTTCCACGGAGTACCTCCCAGCCAAAGGGAGTTATCTTTACGGCGTTGTAGTTGTCGTATTCGATTTCTATGAAGCCCATTTGGAGGAGTTGAAGGAAGAAGTCACGCCATTGGCGGTCGTCGAATTCGGCTCCCTTGCCGAAAGTGGGGAGATGGTCGTAACCGTTGCGCCGAATGGTTTCTGTCACTTTCCCCCTTAAGATGTCGATGAGTGTGGTCGACGAGCGGCTTTCCCCTGTCCGGGCTGCCGCGCTTAAGGCTTTTTGTGCCACTATCGTACCATCGAATGACTTAGGGGGATTGTCGCATACGTCACAGTTGTGACAGTTCTTGTCATACGGCTCATTGAAATAGTTGAGCAGGATGCGTCGCCGGCAAATCCTCGATTCTGCATATTGGCGCATGAGCCGGAGTTTCTCGGTGTTGGTTCGGCGCGTGTCTTCATCCGTGCTTTTTTGTATGAATTGCGACAGTTGAACGATGTCTTGCAGCGAATAGAAGAGCACGGTGTCGGCGTGCAGGCCATCGCGCCCGGCCCTGCCGATCTCTTGATAGAAACCTTCGATACTCTTTGGGGTGTTGTAGTGTATGACCCATCTGATGTTGCTCTTGTCGATGCCCATTCCAAATGCTATGGTGGCACACACCACCTCCAGGTTGTCGCACCTGAAGGCCTCCTGCACTTTGTCGCGTTCTTCCGTCGACATGCCTGCATGATAGGGTGCCGCGTTGATGTTGAGTTTACGGAGTTTCTTCGACACTTCTTCCGTGGTTTTCCTGCTTAGACAATAGATGATGCCCGACTCATGTTGGTGCTGGCGGATGAAGTTGGCGATATAGGCATCTTTGTCGCGGGTGGCATAGCCATGCATCACTTTCAAGGTGAGGTTGGGACGGTCGAACGAACTGACAAATACACCATCGTTATCGGTGACACGCAGGTGAAGTTGCTTGATGATGTCATGTCGGGTCACCTTGTCGGCGGTGGCTGTGAGTGCCATGATGGGGATATCAGGAAAATATTCATGTATCACTCCCAATTGGGCATATTCGGGCCTGAAATCATGCCCCCAGTGACTGATGCAGTGGGCTTCGTCGATGGCGAAAAGCGATACTTTCATTTGGCTATGGAGAAACGGAATCTCCTGCATGAGCCGTTCTGGTGATATGTAAAGTATTTTCATTTCACCGTTCGTGCATTTCCTCCTTACCAATAGTTGTCTCTCATAGGATGTACTACTGTTAAGTGTCGCCGAAGGGATGTCATTCGCCTGCAATGACTCCACTTGGTCTTTCATCAGACTGATGAGTGGCGATATTACTACAGCAGTTCCCGACATGGCCAAAGCAGGAATTTGAAAGCAAATGCTTTTGCCTCCACCGGTAGGCATCAAAACCAAACTATCGTGCCCTTGTATGGTTCTTTCGATAATCTCACGTTGTAGTGGTCGGAAAGAATCATATCCAAAATATTGTCTTAGTATTTGACTAATATCCATTTTTTGTAGAGTTGTATGCTCGTTTGTGGTAAGATATTGTTGCAAAGATATATTTTTTTCGTTAAAAAATGATGAAAAATTTGGAATTATGACAATAAAAAAGTAAATTTGCGAAAAATGAATGTAAAACTATAGTTGTTGATTTTTAAACAAGTGGTAGAAATGGCAAAATACAACATTACAGAAAAAAAGGAAAAGGAGGCGGCATACCGTAGTTTGGTAAGCCCTAGACTCATGGATGAGTTGAAGGAGAAAATTCTGGATATTATTCTCATTCAAAAAAAATACAAGGACAAAGATTATTCTGCAAAAAAACTTGCGGAAGATTTGGGAACAAACACGAGATATATCTCTGCTGTTGTCAATGTGAGATTTCATGTAAATTACACATCGTTTGTAAACAAATTTCGAATTGACGAAGCCATGACTCTATTGGTCGACAAACGCTATCAAGACCTCAATATGGAGGAAATCAGCAGTATGGTCGGCTTCTCAAATCGACAGTCTTTCTATGCGTCTTTCTACAAAATCAACGGTCTGACACCACGCGAGTATAAGATCAGACACCTGGCTCAACACCCTTCGTTGAAGGAAGTAAAGAGTGTGAGCAAGAGAGGTAGGAAGCCTTCTGGAAAAAATGTATTAAAAAATGGTTGAGGATTTTTGTTATTCTGGAGAACGGTTTGCCGATCTTCAGATTCTTAGATACCGAATCGATGGTTTTGAAAAACTGACGCTACGACAGAAATTATACGTTTATTATCTTTCAGAAGCCACACTATGGGGCCGAGACATCACGTTCGACCAAATGGGAGCATACAACCTCCGTATCAGGAAACTGATGGAGGTTGTTTATTCTTTGGTGAGAAATGATGACAACAAGGAGTCGAAAGCGGTGGAAACCTATCTGAAACGTCTTTGGTTTTCGAATGGCATCTACCATCACTATAGTGGAGATAAATTCGTCCCCGGTTTTTCAAGTGACTATCTGAAGGATGTCATCACCCGATTGGATCCTTCGGTTCTTCCCTTGCAAGAGAACCAGACAACGGAGGATTTGATAAAGGAATTGTTTCCCATCATCTTCGACAAGAACGTGTGGCCTAAGAGGGTGAACAAGGCTGACGGTGAGGATCTTGTCGTCAGTTCGGCTTGCCATTTCTATCAAGGAGTCACACAGGAAGAGGCCGAGCACTTCTACAATTCCATGAAGAATCCCGACGACAAGCAACCGCCTTCTTATGGGCTTAATAGTCTTTTGTCAAAAGAAGAGGGACAAATCAAGGAAATAGTATGGAAAAGCGATGGCATGTATGGCGCCGCGATCCGAAAGATTGTGGAATGGCTGGAGAAAGCAGCAGAGGTGGCTGAGAACGAGGCACAGCGCCAATCTATCCAGTTGCTGGTGAGATACTACAAGACGGGCAACTTACGTGACTTCGACCGTTATTCCATCCATTGGGTGGGAAGCCATGAGGGCGACATCGACTTCATCAATGGCTTTATCGAGGTCTATGGCGACCCACTTGGCCTGAAGGCCACGTGGGAGGGCATTGTGGAGTTCAAAGACCATGTGGCCACGCGACGTACTCGGATGATCAGCAACAATGCACAATGGTTTGAGGACCATTCTCCTGTTGACGACCGTTTCAAGAAGAAGGAGGTGAAGGGTGTCGTTGCCAATGTGGTTTGTGCAGCCATGCTCGGAGGTGAGGAATATCCCTCGTCGGCCATTGGCATCAATCTCCCCAATGCCGACTGGATAAGGGAAGAGTATGGCAGCAAGAGTGTAACTATAGGCAACCTCACCGATGCTTACAACAAAGCGGCTCACGGCAATGGGTTTAAGGAGGAGTTTGTTGTCGACCAACCAACTCTCGCGCTCATCGAGCAATATGGTGACCTTTGCGACGACCTCCATACCGACTTGCATGAATGTCTGGGCCATGGTAGCGGGCAACTGCTGCCCGGTACCAGTCCCGATGCGCTGAAAGCCTATGGCAGTACGATAGAAGAGGCTCGTGCCGACTTGTTCGGGCTTTATTACATTGCCGACGAAAAGTTGGTGGAGATGGGACTGCTGCCTGATGCTGAAGCATACAAGTCGCAATACTATACCTACTTGATGAACGGCCTGCTGACTCAACTCACGAGAATCAAGCCCGGGCGACAAATCGAGGAAGCGCACATGAGAAACAGGGCGCTCATCGCCAGATGGGTGTACGACCATGCTGAAGGTGCCATTTCTCTTGTGCTGAAAGAGGGGAAGACTTACCTTGTCGTCAACGATTACGATAGCCTGCGCAAATTGTTTGCCACCTTGCTCGCCGAAGTGCAGAGAATCAAGAGCGAGGGTGACTATGAAGCGGCACGCCGATTAGTGGAGACTTATGGTGTGAAGGTAGATCCTGTGTTGCATGAGGAAATCCTTCGGCGCTACGAAGCGCTCGACTTGGCTCCCTATAAGGGATTCCTCAACCCACGTCTCTCCTTGGTCTACTCTTCAGAGGGTGAAGTCGTTGACGTGGCAGTGGATTATTCTGAAAGTTATACCGAGCAGATGCAGAGATACTCGCGCGATTATGGGGCACTCTGAATGATGTGGTGAAAATTTTTTATTATGGTTGATTCCAAAACGCAAGAGAGACTGAAGGAAATCAAGCGCTCGTTCAGGTTGTTGATGAACGGAGAGACGTCGAAGTCGATGCGCGAGAAGGGGATGGACTATCACCTCAATTGGGGTGTGTCCTTCATCGATTTAAAAACAATGGCTGCCGACTATGGCAAGGACTACTCCTTGGCGGTGGAATTGTGGAAGGAAAACATCAGGGAATGCAAAATCCTTGCCACCCTGATCATGCCACCTGAAGAGATGGCTACAGACCTGGCGGAGTTGTGGATGGAACAAACACCGACACAGGAGATTGCCGAGATGCTGGCATTCAACTTGTTCCAATATCTCGACTATGCTCCCGCCATGGCCTTTGAGTGGGTGTCTAATGCCAGTCCGCTGTATCAGATATGTGGATACCAGATTATCTCGCGTTGGATTTCACAATATGGCGCGCCCGACGAGCGGGGGGTATGTGAACTTATCGACCAGGCCCACGCTACTCTTGGCGATGAGTCGGTAGCCGTACGCCATGCCGCTTACAATTGTCTGCAACGCCTGGCTTCAGTCGGTGAAGAATATGCAAAGATTGTCAATGCAGCCCTTCGGGATATCGGGGTTGAAGTGTGAGACACATGAACATGAAAAAGTCAACTAAAAAGTGGGATGCTGAACAGCAGTATCCCACTTTTGTATTACTGAGCATAGGTCATTTCACGATGACGGTCTTGCCCTTGCCTCCCTTTTGGTGCACCACGAAGGCACCCTTGAGACCCTTCGTGCTCTTGGCATTGCCACGCATGAGTCTGCCGTCGAGTGTATAAATATCGAGTGCATGGCCGGTGTTGTTTTCTACCTGACCGACAGCCAACGCTTGGTCATCGACGATACGGACGTTGTCGATGAGCATCACGTCGCCTAATGTCTGCAATTCGCCAAAGAAGTCAAATTCCGAAGGTGTGGTGAATTCGGCTGTGAATCCCACTTGTGCATAATGTCCATTCTTCAGTGACGTCAGAGGAACGCAAATCGTGGTGTAATTCTCGCTGATAGGGATGCCTGGTTGTATCAGTGCCTGTTCGGCGCCATCGACACTGCCCGTGACATTCAACTGACTGATACCTTGTGCTTTCACATCGAATGCCAGTACGGGATAGGCTGCATCCTTGATGTCGAACTTGCCAGAGAGGAAATAGATTTCACCGGCTTCCGATGTTAGCATAGCCAATGCGCTGGTATCACCGTCGTTGGCATCAGACGAGACTAGGAGTTCGGCATTGGAGTCCCAGAAATAGTGTAGGGCATTGTCGGTGAAACCCTCGTTGATGGGCAGTTGGTAAGGTGCTCCCACGACGAGGCCCGTCACAGTGTTGTACCCTGTTCCGGCAGCGGAAGATGGTTCAACTACCCAGAACTCCCATTTCTGGTCGCCCGTCTCCGTGTCGTAGTCAATATCGTAGGTGTTTTGGTCACGAACCGTGGCAAGAGCCTCGTCATAGACGAGTTCGTTGCCAAACCAACCCTCTTCCATTTTGGTTGACCAGATAGTGTAGTCAACCTTTTCGGGGTTGACGAGGTGACCGTTTTCGCCCACATTGTCTACCTTGTCCCACTTCAGCGTGACGTGGTTGATGTTGTCGGTAGCGATGAAGTTCTCCACGGCTTGTGGAATATCGACACCCACATAGACGGTGTCCTTTTCACTCCTCATGCCATAGCCGCTTTCATTGTAGGGGATGAGTCGGTAGACATGGTAGCCGTTGGTGCTGGGGGAATCTAAATAACTAAGCGTTTCGCCAACAGGCATGGCGCCGTATAAACTGCCTACCATTTCATCGTCGCGGTAAATATCAATTCCACCCTCTAATATATCGCCGAGAGGCGTGCCGTCGCAGGCCAGCGTGGGGACGGTTATCTTCAACTCAGCGAGGAGTTCACCTTCCGCATCGGGGATGACCTCGAAATCGGGAGCAGCAGGTGAAGTGGGTGATTGCCCGTCTTCGATGGAGATGAAGTTGATAGTGAGATGGTCCATGTCGGCATCACTGATGGCATGGAGGGCAAGGTGGTAGATACCATCCTCGGGCACGTAGAATATCTGTTCAAAGATATCACCGGGGTCTTCGAAGTTGGTTACATCGGTGGGAACCATCACCTGTGTAGTGAGAGCCTCCACAGTGGGTTCCTTGCCCAGAAGCACCTCGAAGCGTTCTGGATAGCCGCTGGTCACGGCATTGACACTCAAAAAGTAATTCTTGCCTCCTTGCAGGTGGATTTCCGGCGAGATGAGGTAGTCGTCGCCAGAGTTGTCGGCATTGTAGACATAACTGGTGCCATAGCCATCATCCCACTTCCATGTCGACCCATCGTTGTTGTTGTCGATAATGGTGAAGACGTCGATATTTTTCTCATCCCTGAGGTCGAAATAATAGGGCACCTCAATGACGGCTGTGATGTAAACCCTCACCTCGTCACTCATTTTGCCCTTGCCTTTCTCGTTGAAAGCCACCACCTGATAGGTATGATAGCCTATGGTCAGGTCGTCGGCATTGTCGACATAGGAGAGCGAGGTGCCGGGAGCCACATTCTCAAAGGTTTTAATCACCTGACCGTCGCGCAGCAAGTCAATCTTTGTCATATTGCCCTCCAACGGAGTGCCATCGCGTTTGGTGTTGGGAGCGGTGAAGGTAACAGTGGCCTCAAGCACATTCTTGGTGGGAATCACTTGCAAGTCGGTGACGGCGGCTGGGGCTTCCATCTCGATGACATCGACGAGGAAGTTGTCGGCATAGAGACGGTATTTGTCTTTCTCCGATATGGCGTGGATGCCGAAATAGTAGTATCCGGTCTCATCTACGACGATGTCGCCGTTCTCAAGGGTCTTGTTTTCTGTCCATATCACCTCCGTGGGGGCTATCACCTGTCGGGTCATCGCCTCGGCAGTGGGCTGGTTGCCCATGGCCACTTCGATAAGTTCCTCGCTATCGGCTATACGTGTGTCGAAAGCCATGCGGTAGTGCTTCCCGGCTTGGAGCAGGATACCGGGAGACATGAGCCAGTCGTCAGCGTCTTCCGTGTCGCTGTAGGAGTAGCGCGCATAGTGCTCGTAGTCGCTGTTCATGATGAAATGCCAGGTGATGCCGTCGTTATTGTTGTCGATAATCGAGAAGGAATTCTGTTCATCCAGCGTTTCAAAGGTGTTGAGGTAAGGCAGTTCGTCGACTTTGCTGACGGTGTTGAGCAATGTCCAAACGCTCTCCACATCGCCATAGCCCAGAGCGGTGTCGTCGTCGTCCCAGAAGACACCCATGAAGTGGCTCTCCTCTCCTTCGGCATCTTGGGTCGTTCCTTGCAGGCTGATGACATCGCCGTCGATGGTAAAGGTAAAGGCATCGGCATAGCCATCGTCGGCCAGGAAGGTGCCCTCAAGGTCGATGCGACCCCAGCGTACGCTGATGGTGGAGTGGTATTCCTCGCTGTAGGCGATGGGTTGGCGCGGCGCGACGGTGATGGTGTTGCCACTTTTGGTACCTTTCACCCATGCTCCCGACAAGTAATGCGAGATGATGTCCTTGATATAGACGATGCCGTCGCCACAGTCCACTATCTCTACCGCATCATCCTGTTCGCCCACCATAATGTCTTCGAAATCGAGATAGTAGGCGATGCCGCTACGGGCATAGAAATGGTGGTCGCCGGCGGCTGGCGAGACAATGATGCCATGGCTGTCAACGACTTCTGATTCGATGCCGATGGCTTTCTTCTGCCGTTGCACAACTGTTGTTGGGGGCAGTGTGCGCTTTGCTTTCCCGCCAAGGGGAGACAGTTGGTGCGTCTGTGCTACCGTCGGAAAGACAAGCAGGAACGTCGCGATGAAAGAAAGTAAAGATTTTCTCATAGTTCTATTTCGCCATAATACCGCAGCACTTTAGTTAAAAATTGAATGAGACGTTTCTAAGGAATAAAAGTTGTTCAGAATCCTGCCATGTCAGACATTTCACCTACTTTAGTGCTGCTTAACAAAACAAGCAAAAATCATCTATGGCATGGCAAAGATAAACATAAAATCTGAATAAATTACCCCTTTGGGTGGATTATTTTGAAGACCTTGTTAGGGAAAAGGGTGATGCTATGTGGAAATAAGTAATCCTTTTTATTGAATAATGCGTGTTTCAAAGAGTCCATTACCATGGGAAAAAACCAAATTCTTTTGGCTTTTCCCGTGCTTTGTATTACCTTTGCAGCGAATTGGGAAGATTTACGGCATTCATGGAAGAGAACATTTTAGTCAAGGTGCGACAGACGCTGGCCAATTATCTGGAGGAGAATCATTTCAGGAAGACCCCAGAGCGCTTTGCCATACTTGATGCAGTGTATAAGATGAACGGCCATTTCACCCTGGAAGAGTTGGGCGCGAAAATGGAGCACGACAACTTCAGGGTAAGTAGGGCCACCCTCTACAATGCCGTCAACCTCTTCATGAAATTGCGGTTGGTGGTAAGGCACAACTTCCAGCAGTGTACAAAATACGAAGCAAGTTACAACAACGACAATCATTGTCATCAGATTTGTACCATTTGCGGGAGAGTGGACGAAGTGGCAGCCACGCATTTCGCTGATGCCATAGGCTCCATCAAACTCAAACGATTCCATCAGATGGCTTTTTCCCTTTATATCTATGGCATTTGCAGTGCATGTCAGGCCCGCATGACCAGAAAGAAAAGCAGGACAAACAAACCAAGAAATATTTCTAAGAAATGAACAATGGCAAAGTAGACGTTCTCCTTGGATTGCAATGGGGAGACGAAGGCAAAGGAAAGGTAGTCGACGTAATGACGCCCAATTACGACGTCATCGCAAGATTTCAGGGTGGTCCCAATGCTGGCCACACCTTGGAGTTCGAAGGTCAGAAATATGTGCTCAGAAGCATTCCTTCGGGCATCTTCCAAGGTGGCAAGGTGAATATCATCGGCAATGGCGTGGTGCTTGCCCCCGACCTTTTCATGGATGAGGCTAAGGATTTGGAGCGTAGTGGCCACTCTCTAAAAAACAGGCTCCATATCTCCAAGAAGGCACATCTCATCATGCCCACACACCGCCTGCTCGACGCTGCGCTTGAGGCCGCCAAGGGTAAGAGCAAGGTAGGTACAACCGGAAAGGGCATAGGTCCTACCTATACCGACAAGATTTCCCGTAATGGTTTGCGTGTAGGCGACATCTTCGACCGTTTCGATGAGAAATATGCCGCTCACAAGGCGCGCCATGAAGCCACCCTCAAGTCGTTGGGGTTTGTTGACTACGACATCAGCGAGGTGGAGAAGAAATGGATGGAAGGCATCGAGTTTATCAAGCAGTTCCATATCGTCGACAGTGAGCACGAGGTCAACAACCTGCTCAAGCAGGGCAAGAGCATTCTTTGCGAGGGCGCACAAGGCACCATGCTTGACGTTGATTTTGGCAGTTATCCTTTCGTCACCTCTTCCAACACTATTTGTGCAGGTGCTTGCACGGGACTGGGTATCGGACCCAATAAGATTGGCGAGGTCTATGGCATCATGAAAGCCTATTGTACGAGGGTCGGTGCCGGACCTTTCCCCACCGAACTCTTCGATGAGACCGGCGCCTTGATACGCCAGTTGGGCCATGAATATGGTGCGGTGACAGGCCGTGAGCGCCGTTGTGGCTGGATAGACCTCGTTGCCTTGAGATATTCCATCATGGTGAATGGTGTTACCCAACTCATCATGATGAAGAGCGATGTGCTCGATGGCTTAGACACTATCAAGGCCTGTGTGGCGTACAAGCAGAATGGCAAGCAGATAACTGACTTCCCTTATGATATCGAAAATGGTATCGAACCCGTCTATGTGGAACTCTCCGGTTGGAAGACAGACATGACTTCAATCACCAGTGAATCTGAATTTCCCGAGGCATTCCGCCAATATATATCATTCCTTGAAGAACAGTTGGAAACTCCCATCAAGATAGTTTCGGTGGGCCCCGACCGTGAACAAACAATTGTGAGACAATAAATTATGGCACAGAAACCAAGTATCCCAAAGGGCACGCGTGATTTCACGCCTGTCGAGATGGCGAAACGCAATTATATTTTCAACACCATCCGTGAGGTGTTTGCGCTCTATGGCTTCCAACAGATTGAGACGCCTGCTCTTGAGCAGATGCAGACACTCATGGGCAAATATGGAGAGGAAGGCGACAAACTCCTTTTCAAGATTCTCAACTCCGGCGACTATCTGGCCAAGGTAAAACCAGAGGAGTTGCAAGACCCTCAACTTCTTCCTCTGGCAGCCAGAATGTGTGAAAAGGGTTTGCGCTACGACCTAACTGTTCCCTTTGCCCGTTTCGTTGTGATGCACCGCGACGAACTGCAGTTGCCTTTCAAGCGTTACCAGATTCAACCCGTGTGGAGGGCCGACCGACCACAGAAGGGACGATACCGGGAGTTCTATCAGTGTGATGCCGATATCGTGGGTAGCGACTCTTTGCTCAACGAGGTGGAACTGATGCAGATTGTCGATACTGTGTTTACACGACTTGGTGTAAGGGTGGCGATAAAAATCAACAACCGAAAGATTCTCTCCGGCATTGCCGAGGTTATTGGTGAGGCCGAAAAGATTGTGGATATCACGGTGGCCATCGACAAGTTGGATAAGATTGGCATCGACAATGTGAATGCCGAACTCGCTGCCAATGGCGTGGGGGCCGAGGCGATAGAGAAGTTGCAGCCCATCCTTCGTTTGTCGGGCGACAATGACACGAAACTGAACGACATTTCACTTGTCCTTGCACAGTCTGAGGTGGGAATGAAAGGAGTGGAAGAGGTGCGGCAGATTCTTGACATGCTCAAGAATTGCAGTCTCCGCAATGTCGTGGAACTTGACCTCACTTTGGCTCGTGGATTGAATTACTATACAGGTGCCATCTTCGAGGTGAAGGCGCTCGACACGGCCATGGGCAGTATCCTCGGTGGAGGGCGTTACGACAACCTCACTGGTATCTTCGGCATGCCCGGACTGAGTGGCGTGGGCATCTCTTTCGGAGCCGACCGTATCTATGACGTGCTCAACAATCTCGACCTTTATCCCAAGGACACCATCGAGACCGCTCAGTTGCTCTTCGTCAATTTCGGAGAAAAGGAGACCGCCTATTGCCTTCCTATGGCTGCTGCTTGCCGTGCTGCAGGCATCAGGTGCGAGGTTTTCCCCGATAAGGCAAAGATGAAGAAGCAGATGTCGTATGCCAACGCCAAAGCAATTCCTTTTGTGGCATTGGCTGGCGACAATGAGATGGCTGAGGGCAAAGTCACCCTCAAGGATATGGAATCCGGTGAGCAACTGCTGGTGGATTTGCAACAACTCATCCAACATGTCAGCAAATAGACCATGAAACGTCTTGCCTTCGTATTGCTTGCCGTCTTGACGGTACTTATGCTCTCCTCAGGGCGTAAGCATATCACCGTGTTCATGATTGGCGACTCCACCATGGCCAACAAACCCTACGACAATGGTAAGCCGGAAAGAGGGTGGGGGATGGTGCTGCAAGGTTTCTTCTCCGATGACGTGGTGGTAGACAACCATGCCGTGAATGGCCGCTCCTCGAAGAGTTTCATCGACGAGGGACGATGGCAGAAGGTGCTCGACCTCATTAATCCTGGCGACTATGTCATCATACAGTTTGGTCACAACGACGAGAAGCCACAGGCCGACCGCCACACCGACCCAGGTTCCACCTTCGATGCCAATCTCACGCGGTTTGTAGAGGAAACTCGTTCCAAAGGCGGTATCCCCATCCTGATGAACAGTGTGGTAAGACGGAACTTCCAGCAGGCCGTTGCCCTCAACGATGATGACGAGAAACTCCGCGAGACTGTTTATACCGGACAGTCTGTGGCAGAAGGAACGGTGCTGGTCGATACACACGGCGATTATATCGTGGCTCCGCGTCATGTGGCAAGTGCCACTTCTACGCTCTTTGTGGATGCCAACAAGGTGACGCACGACTTGGAGCAGTCGCTTGGTCCTGAAGGATCCAAAGCACTGCATATGTGGTTCAAGCCTGGTGAGAACCCATCGCTGCCTCAAGGCAGAGAAGACAATACCCACTACTGCGTTTATGGGGCTCATGAGGTGGCGTCGCTTTTGGTCGACGAAATAGGGAAGGTGGCCCCAGCGTTACGCAAGTATATCCGCCATTACGACTTTATCGTGGCTGCCGATGGCAAAGGCAATTACATGGACTTGCAACAGGCAGTCGACGATGTGCCGGTGGGCAGAAAAACAGTGGTGAGGATACTTAACGGCGAATGGGATTATCCTGTCATTGCCAAAGGAAAGAAAGTGAAGTTCTCGGTTTCGGAGAACGCCCGTCTGAAGCGAAAATAATCATTTTGTATAATATAATCGACGAGGGGCAGCCATCATGGCTGCCCCTCGTCGGTATAAAAGATTTGTCGTCTGCTGTTATCATATCATGAATTGTATTCCTGCCAACTCTTGATCTGGATGTCATCCTGACTCAGTGAACAGAAAGCCATGATGAATGCCTTCGCCAAGCGCACGTTGGTCATCAATGGAATGTTGTGGTCGATGGCAGCACGACGGATACGGTAACCATTGGTCAACTCGCGCTTCGTATGGTTCTTCGGCACATTGATGATGAGGTTGAAACGGTGGGAAGCAATCATGTCCATCACGTTGTTGTCGCCTTCCTCATCGGGCCATGCCACAGCCTGTGCGTCAATGCCGTTGTCTTGCAGGAATTTGGCTGTGCCTGCTGTGCCATAGATGGCGAAGCCGTTGCGAATCAACTGACGGGCGGGTTCGAGTAGGTCGACCTTACCCTTGGCACCACCACTGCTCATCAGGATGGCAGGATGCTCGGATTCATTAGGCATTCGGTAGCCAGTTGCTATCAGTGCGTTGAGCAATGCCTCTTCCATCGAGTCGCCCAAGCAGCCCACCTCACCGGTCGATGACATGTCGACACCCAGCACAGGGTCGGCATTCTGCAGACGTGCGAAGGAGAACTGGCTGGCTTTCACACCAATACGGTCGATGTCGAACTCCGACTTGTCAGGACGGGTGTAGGGCGCGTCGAGCATAATCTTCGTTGCAGTCTCAATGAAGTTGCGCTTCAGTATTTTCGATACGAACGGGAATGAGCGCGATGCACGGAGGTTACACTCTATCACCTTTACCTCACGGTTCTTGGCAAGGAACTGGATGTTGAAAGGTCCGCTGATATTGAGTTCTTTTGCTATCTTGCGTGAAATCTTCTTAATCTGCCTGATGGTGGAGAAATAGATGTTCTGGGCAGGGAACACCATCGTGGCATCACCAGAGTGAACACCGGCATATTCGATGTGCTCGCTGATGGCATACTCCACGATGTCGCCCTTGTCGGCCACGGCGTCAAACTCTATCTCTTTTGTGTCTTGCATGAACTGGCTCACCACCACGGGATAGTCTTTTGACACCTCGGTGGCTTTCTCCAGGAACCGGTGCAGTTCCTCGTCGTCGTAGCAAACATTCATGGCAGCACCACTGAGCACGTACGACGGTCTTACCAATACGGGATAGCCCACCTCGCTAACAAACTCCTTGATATCTTCAAACGAGGTGAGTGCGCGCCATGCGGGTTGGTCAACACCCAGTTTGTCGAGCATGGCGGAGAATTTGTCGCGGTTCTCAGCACGGTCGATATCCACCGGACTCGTTCCCAGCACAGGCACGCCCCTGCGATGCAGTTTCATCGCAAGATTGTTGGGTATCTGTCCGCCCACGCTCACGATTACGCCACGGGGCTGTTCCAACTCTATTACGTCGAGCACCCTTTCTAGCGACAGTTCGTCGAAATACAGGCGGTCGCACATGTCATAGTCGGTCGACACCGTCTCGGGGTTGTAGTTGATCATGATCGACTTGTATCCCAGTTTTCTTGCGGTGTTGATGGCGTTGACCGAGCACCAGTCGAACTCCACACTGGAGCCGATGCGGTAAGCACCGCTGCCCAATACCACCACCGACTTCTCATTTTTATAATAAGGTATGTCGTGAACGGGTGGGGTATTGTAGGTGAAGTAGAGGTAGTTGGTGAGTTCGGGATGCTCACTGGCCACCGTGTTGATACGTTTCACAGCGGGCATAATGCCTTTCGATTGTCTGTATCTCCTTACTTCGAGATTCTCTTTCTCCATGTTGCCACTCTTGGGTTTCAACACGAAGCGTGCAATCTGGAAATCGCTGAAACCGGCGGCTTTCACCTCCTGGAGGAAGTGGTCGTCGAGGTCTTCCAACTTGTTGTAGGTCATCAGCTGCTGTTTCAGGTCTACGATGTGTTTCAGCCTCTCGATAAACCATTTGTCGATTTTCGTCAGTTGCTCGATGCGCTCCACGGTATAGCCTTCCTCGAGTGCTTGGGCAATAGCAAAGATTCTGAGGTCGGTAGGATTCTCCAAGGAGTCGTCAAGGTTTTCGAAACGGGTGTGGTCGTTGCCCACGAAGCCGTGCATGCCCTGGCCAATCATTCGGAGTCCCTTCTGTATCATCTCTTCAAAGGTGCGGCCGATACTCATGATTTCGCCTACAGATTTCATCGATGAACCAATCAGGCGGCTCACACCGGCGAATTTCGTGAGGTCCCAGCGCGGTATCTTGCAAATCATGTAGTCGAGGCTGGGGGCGACGTATGCTGAGTTGGGTGTGCCCATCTCACCAATTTGGTCGAGGGTATAGCCCAGGGCAATTTTGGCTGCCACGAATGCCAGAGGATATCCGGTGGCCTTAGAGGCCAGTGCCGACGAGCGCGAGAGACGTGCGTTGATTTCGATGATGCGGTAGTCGTTGGTTTCAGCATTGAAGGCGAACTGGATGTTGCACTCGCCTACGATATTGAGGTGTTTCACGCATTTCACGGAGAGGTCTTGGAGCATCTTCACCTGTTCATCGGTAAGCGAGCAGGTAGGAGCCACCACAATCGACTCTCCTGTGTGGATGCCCAGTGGGTCGAAATTCTCCATCGAGGCTACGGTGAAGCAACGGTCCTTGGCATCGCGGATGACCTCAAACTCTATCTCTTTCCATCCTTTCAGACTTTCCTCAACCAGAATCTGGGGAGCGAAGGTGAAGGCACTCTCTGCCAGTTCCACAAAGCCTTTCTCGTCATTGCAAAGTCCCGAACCGAGCCCGCCCAAGGCGTAGGCCGAACGGATCATGATGGGGAAGCCTATCTGGCGGGCTGCCTTCAGGGCATCGTCCATATTTTCCACGGCATGGCTCACAGGGGTCTTCAGTTCCGCCTCGTTGAGTTTTTTCACGAAACGGTCGCGGTCTTCTGTGTTCATAATGGCTTCCACGCTGGTTCCCAGCACCTGTACGCCATACTTGTCTAGAGTGCCATTAAGGTAGAGTTCTGTACCGCAGTTCAAGGCTGTCTGTCCACCAAAGGCCAATAAAATCCCGTCAGGACGCTCTTTCTTGATGATTTCAGTGACGAAGTGCGTAGTGACGGGTTGGAAATAGACTTTGTCGGCAATGCCTTCACTGGTCTGGATAGTGGCGATGTTGGGATTGACCAGGACGCTGGAGATGCCTTCTTCTCTTAGGGCTTTTAGTGCTTGAGACCCCGAGTAGTCGAATTCTCCGGCCTGTCCAATCTTCAAGGCCCCACTTCCTAACACAATAACCTTTGACAGTTTCTTCATAACTTTACAATGAATAATAATTCAAAAAAATGGTTTGATTTGCTAATTGGGTGCAAAATTACACAAAATTCCCAAAAACAAAGTCGAAATGTTACTTTTTTGATATCTTTTAATATAGAAAAGGTATTTTTTATTCAGATTTCCTCGCTTTTTTTACCACAAGTCTGAAACCTGACTTTTCCAGTCGTTATAAGAGCGGTATGGAGAATAGGAACTGGTCGAATTCGCTGGCCTTGCCGTTTTTTCCCATCAGTTTGGTCAGCAGACGCTTGCGTATGTTGGTAACGTTCGACTTGTCGAAGCCCATCAGCACGGCAATACCCGAGGGGGATATGCCAGCGAAGACCAACTGGCAAACCCTGTATTCGTTGGTGTTCAGGTGATAGGTATCTTGTAGCGTGAGTGAGAAATTGGGATGAACATCGTGGAAAATCCTATCGAGCCTGCCCCAGTCTTCTGTTGATGGCGGGCGGACGGGGTGTTCTATGTAGAACTTGAATTCTCGGATTATATCTGACTGTTGGATGGCCTTTACCACTTCATCCTTGGTCATGTTGTTGAGAAATTTGTCGAACCCCTTGTATTTAGTTGTCAACTCCTTGATTTCCTCGTCTTTTGCTGCAATGGCTTCCGAGGTCAAGCGTCTGGATGTAGATAGTTCTTCTGTCAGTTCGTTGATATACTCTTTCATCTCGTTGATGTCGTTTTCATGGGAATGGTTGTCGTTTGTAGCCTCCTTGTTTTGAACATGTCCCGCCATTCCCGCCTTCAACTGACGACGACGGGCCATCTCTGCCTTCTTCTTTCGTTTTTGTTTTAAGTAAAAATCAATCACGGCAATGGCCGACATCAGACATATCAATGCAATCACTAACCCCCATGTCTTTATTCTTTCCAGCACCATTGTCTTTTCGCTCGCCACCCGTTCCATCTTGTTATAATTGTAGAGGGAGTGAGTGATGGCAACGGCATCAGTTTGATTCTCATTTAAAAGTGAGTCCACACTATTCACATATAGTTCGGCATATTTTGAAATAGAGTCGATGTTATTCTTTTTTTTATATAAGGTAAGCAATCCCTTGTTTGCCTTAAAATCGTGGTTGAGATGGATGCTTTGCAATTTCCTGAAATAGTGTTCTGCGGAGTCGTTTTCATGAATCCCTAAATAATAAAGGCCTTTGCTATAGTAATAGCCTTCTCTGCCTTTGCTGATGTTGCCGTTGGAGTCGAAAAGGCCCGACTCTCTCTCAAATATCACCATCAACTCTCTTGCTTTTTCATAATCAGCATTAAGCAGATGAATATCAATGGCAGTAGGTAAAACACTCGCCGCTTCTTGGGGCATCCCTTGTCTAGCATATTCCTCTCGGCACTTCTCTGTGATGCGAAGGCACGAAACGGTATCTCCCATGTTAAAATATGGACCAATCATCAGTTCCATACCACGGATGTGGTTATACATGTCACCGCTTTTCATAGCATAATGGCTATATTGATTCCATGATGCCAATTCCTCTTCGGGTAGACACTGTGACTGATAGATCATAGCCATCTGTCCGTAAATGGGGAAAAGGGTGTTGAAATCACAGTCCTGTGAAGTCGTGTCGGCACATTCCACGGCGTCAAGAAAACACTGCAGAGCCTGTGGAGTCTCACCCATATCGCTATAGGCACGTCCTAATAGATAATGCGCTGTCATCCGTTCATTGGGCGAGCCTTGGCGGTCATAGTATTTCACCAGTTCCAGTTGTATGTCTTCATGATTGAACACCGTATCACATTTATTTTGGGCAGAGGTTAGGAGCAACTGCCATCGCATTCTCTGCGCTGTCGCCATTTCTCCCTTCTCTCCATTTAATGGTTCAAGTAGTTGGATGACGGAGTCGGGATGGGTGTTCACCAACGAATCCGCCTTGTCAAGCAACGTATCATAGCCGCCTTTACCCGTGCATGCTGATAAAGCAAGCATGAGGGGAATAAGCCAAATGCACCATCTGGCTACATATAGATTGGGGCTTATGGGGGTGTGACAGAGCATCTTGGTTTTCAAGAATTACAACATATTATGCTATGATGGCTATAATATAAAAAGGTAGGATGTATAATATAGTAGTTGACAAAATTAGCATATTTAGTCAATATATACAAAGGAATTGACAAAATATTAGTTGACAAGAGTTGACAGAATAGATTAATTTGTTGAATAAAAGATAGTTGTGATTTGAAAAACTTCACTGCATAGGAGAGAACTATATATACTGTACTGAAAGAGTTGACGCTTTTCAAGTCTTCGGCTTTCACTATTTGCCACTTCGTGTCGAATATAGGATGCGCCTCAACAAAGAAAACAAAAATTTTTCGCTTTTTGTTTTGCTTTGTCTTCGGCTTTCACTATATTTGCACATTCGATATTCTTAACCTAATTAAACACAAACATTATGAAAAAGAAGTTTATTTGCACCGTTTGCGGTTACATCCACGAGGGGCCAGAGCCACCCGAGAAGTGTCCAATCTGTAAAGCACCAGCATCGAAGTTCAACGAGGTAGTGGAAGGTGAGGAACAGCCTTTTGCCACTGTACACGAACTGGGTGCAGCCCGTAAGGAAGGAGCCGACGAAGAGATGATTAAAGACCTGCTCAACCACTTCAATGGTGAGTGTGGCGAGGTGGGTATGTATCTTGCTATGAGCCGTCAGGCCGACCGTGAGGGTTATCCTGAGGTGGCAGAGGCTTTCAAGCGCTATGCTTTTGAGGAGGCAGAGCACGCTGCTAAGTTCGCAGAACTGTTGGGTGATGTACTTGGCGACACAAAGAGCAACCTTGAGGCTCGTATCGCTGCCGAGCGTGGCGCTTGCGAGGACAAGTTCCGTATTGCCCGCAATGCCAAGAAGGCCAACATGGATGCTACTCATGACACCGTACATGAGATGGCTAAGGACGAAGCACGCCACTGCGCCGGCTTCGAAGGCCTCTACAAACGCCTGTTCAAGAAATAATACCTTTACACTTTCTGACAAGTGTGAAAAGTATGGAAAAGAAAAATCCCTGCATACCGAATGCAGGGATTTTTTTATAGTAAGGGAGATTTTTTCTCCATTCCTGGTGTTATGCCTCGATGGCAGCCACGCCGGGAAGTACTTTACCCTCGATGGCCTCGAGGAGAGCACCACCACCAGTAGAGATGTACGACACCTGGTCGGCCATGCCAAACTTGTTGATGCAAGCCACAGAGTCGCCACCGCCAATCAGCGAGAAGGCACCATTGGCTGTTGCCTCGGCAATGGCGTCGGCAATGGCTTTTGAGCCACCGATGAAGTTGTCGAACTCAAACACGCCGGCAGGACCATTCCACAGGATAGTCTTGGCATCCTTGATGGCATTGGCAAAAGCCTCACGGGTCTCAGGACCAGCATCCAAGCCCTCCCATCCTTCGGGGATGTCGTTGGCAGGGCAAACCTGGGTGTTGGCATCGTTGGCAAATGCGTCGGCAGCAATGCAGTCGGTACCGAGCACGAGGTTCACGCCATTCTCCTTGGCCTTCTTGATGACATCGAGAGCAACGTCGAGTTTGTCGTCCTCACAGATGGAGTTGCCAATCTTACCACCTTGAGCCTTGGCAAAGGTATAGGTCATGCCACCGCAGAGAATCAGGTTGTCGACCTTGCCGAGGAGATTCTCGATGATACCGATTTTGGTAGAAACCTTCGAACCACCCATGATGGCGGTGAACGGACGCTTGATGTTGCCCAACACATTGTCGACAGCAGTCACTTCCTTCTCCATGAGGTAACCCAGCATCTTGTGGTCTTTGTCGAAATACTCGTCGATGACGGCAGTAGAGGCATGCTTGCGATGAGCAGTACCAAAGGCATCCATCACGTAGCAGTCTGCATAACTGGCCAAAGTCTTGGCAAACTCTTTCTGGCTGGCTTTCATGGCCTTCTTGGCATCGTCGTAGGCTGGGTCGTCTTTCTCAATACCCACGGGCTTGCCTTCCTCCTCAGGATAGAAACGGAGGTTCTCAAGCAACAGCACCTCACCGGGCTTCAATGCATCGGCAGCCTCCTTGGCTTTGGCGCAGTCGGGGGCGAACTTCACTTCTGTGCCTAGGGCAGCGGCCACGGCGTCGACAATCTGACCGAGAGAGAACTTGGGATTCACTTTTCCCTTGGGTTTTCCCATATGCGACATGATGATAAGGGCACCACCATCAGCAAGAATCTTCTTCAGGGTAGGGAGAGCACCGCGGATGCGGGTGTCGTCAGTGATTTTGCCATTCTCATCCAATGGCACATTGAAATCCACACGTACAATTGCCTTTTTGCCGGCAAAGTTGAATTGGTCAATTTTCATAATCTAAAATATTGATATTAAAGTGTTAGAATATCTTTTTACGGATTGCAAATATAATCATTTTGGTGCAATTATCTTTCTTTTACCGTCGTTTTTTTGCGTTTTTTTACCATGGCATAAGCGGTATGACAACTCTACTTGACAAAATTGCGAATCAAGTACTTGATTTTTATCGCTTCACGCCTTGACAGTTCACCTGGGTTGGTGCCGGGTTCACCCTCGGGCACATCCATCCCACGGCGTGAGTAAAAGTCTATCCAGTAGGGGGTAATAATGCCACTCGCATCGTGGAAAGACATGGCGACGGGTGGAAACAACTTCTCACCATGGCGGTCGACATAACTCTCCGACACCAGTTCACTGCAATATACTGCTTCAAGGCCTGGTTGGTAAACGAAATCGTAGGGTCGCCCCACAAGGCTCATGACATTGAAGATGGTCTGTCGCTTGTCAAACGGCTTGGTGGAACGTCCAACCAAAACAATGGGTGCCGAACGCATGAAATCATCTAGACTGACCTCACGAACTCCTTCATAAACGGCCTCAATGACTGTTGTCTTCCCGTTTTCTTTCCGCACGATTCCCACATGGTCTATTTGGTAACCATCAATACCCGTTGTGACTTCTGTGATGGCATTCGATGCTTGGGAAACCACAAACAAGAGGTCGAGGCTACGTAGTTTTCCCATGTCGACAAGGGGCTTCTGAGCAGACACAGTCGACAAGGAACAGAGAACCGACAGGAAAAAGAACACGCATCGGGTCATCTCACTTCCTTCCTGCCGTTGCTAATGATAATCTGTTTCTGCTGGGGGGCTGCCATTTTCTCATCAACAGGCATACCTTGGAGGTCGTACATCTTAGCACGACCGTTGCCGACACGAGGAACATCCCGTACTCCTTGTACGTCACCAGCAGGCATGTAAATCACTTCGCCCAACGTGGGATTGTCGTTCTTGTGGTATACAACGGTCTCGATGCTTACGCTGTCTTGTGATGCCACATTCCAGAAATTTCCCTGAGCATAGACGGTGTTGGAGGAATTGTTGTAGATGTCGTATAATGTTCCGTTGTTGCCATTATCGATGAAAACATTTCCACCGGGATTATAGTCGGAAGCATCGGCATCTACTGTAGTCTTCCCGAGGTTGACTTCACTGCAGCCGATAACGGTGATACCCCATAGGCTACGTTCTATCCTGTTGCCCGTGATGACGGCATTCTGCTTGTAATAGGGGTCATAAAGACTGATGCCACTGCCACCGTTGTTGGGGTTGCTCTCGAACTTGTTGTTCACTATCTGATTGTTCTTGATGACGACATCCATTACTCCCATGGTGGTGATGCCATAACGGTTGTCGGATATTTCACAATCCTCGATGCTTACATTGATGCCTGCTGTACCAAACCAATTGGCGACGGCGATGCCACCAACCATATTGAGTGTGGAGTCACCTTCCACCACGCAGTTCTTGATGGTGATGGCTTCTGCACCGGTAAGGTTGAGTTGGGGGATGTTACCGTTGGCCTGGGAGTTCTTCCTGAAGACGCAGTCTTGGATGGTAACAGGACAAAGGTAATTGGCTGCACCGCCAATCGCTGCTTTCTGACAATTCTCAAACTCACATCCAATGATTTCAAACGATGCTCCGTCGCCGCCAAGGAAGAGGGCTGCCGATGTGGTGCCGTTATGATGAAGGAACTTGCAATTGTTCACATGCATGCCAGCAGAAGAACCGCCACGAAGTCCTACTTCTTCGAATGTCAGGTTGCTGACCTCGGTCACCTCTCCGCTTTGCATGTTCATGCCATAGCAAGAGGTCGTGCCGGAGAGGCCGCCAAGCAGGGTAGGGGATTCGGCACGGAGGTCGGCTTTACCGTTAACCACCAACTCGGCCTCGTCGCCAAAGCGGATTTCAGCACCGCTGTCAATCACAAAAGCATCGTTCTCGGCGATGGTCACCTTGCCGTTCACCACATATATACCATCGGTAAGGGTAACACCACTGCCCGGGATGGATGACAATGCTTCGAATGAATACACTGTGCCTGTGCCTGGTGTGGTATAATCCTGGGCTTGCATACTCAGGAAGAAACAAATGGCAGCACCTGCCAATAACAATGCTTTTTTCATAATGTAATAAATGTCAGTTTCTGTGAATTTAGGCTGCGAAGGTACACAAAAAAAACGGAAACAATGGGGTGGAGTGTCAAATAATTGTGTATTTTTGCATGTGATAACCACAAAACAATCTTATGATGAAAGCATTGAACACAGAAAAGGCACCTGCAGCCATCGGCCCCTATAGCCAAGCCATCGAAGTAAATGGCCTCGTATTCACATCAGGGCAACTCCCCATCGACCCGTCGACCGGGCAATTCCCCGAAGGAGGTATCAAGGAACAGACGCGACAGTCGCTTCTCAATATCAAAGCCATTCTCAATTCCGAAGGGCTGGACATGGGCAATGTGGTGAAGACAACCGTTTTCCTTGCCGACATGAACGACTTCGCCGCTATGAATGAGGTGTATGCATCGTTCTTCTCCATGCCATATCCAGGACGCTCGGCAGTAGCAGTGAAGACATTGCCAAAAAATGCGTTGGTGGAGATAGAGTGCGTGGCAGCGAGATAAGGGCCAACAACGCCACTCTTAACCAAACAATTCACGGAGGGCTTCTTCTACTTTCCTCACTGGATGCAGGCGTATCTTGAAACGCCGGGTGTCCAACCCTGTCAGGTTATGACTGGGTACAAGCATATCAGTGAAACCGAGTTTCTCTGCTTCGGCAATTCTTTGTTCTATACGACTGACAGGGCGCACCTCTCCGCTCAGTCCCACTTCTCCTGCCATGCACCAACCCGCTTCGATGGCTGTGTCGACATTGCTCGACAACACTGCGGCTATCACACTCAGGTCCATGGCAAGGTCGGTAACGCGCAGACCACCAGCAATGTTGATAAAAACGTCTTTCTGGATGAGTTTAAAGCCTACCCGCTTCTCCAAAACAGCAAGCAGCATATTCAGACGACGTTGGTCGAATCCGGTGGCAGAGCGCTGGGGAGTGCCGTAGGCAGCAGTGGAAACCAAAGCCTGCGTCTCTACGAGGAAGGGACGGATGCCTTCGATGGCAGCGGTGATAGCCACTCCTGAAAGACCCTCATGGTCTTGGGACAGCAGGAGTTCAGAGGGGTTGCTCACTGGGCGCAGTCCGTCCTGGCGCATCTCATAAATGCCCAGTTCGCTTGTACTGCCGAAACGGTTCTTGATGCTCCGAAGGATACGATACATGTAATGTTGGTCGCCTTCAAACTGGATGACCGTGTCGACGATATGTTCCAAAATCTTCGGACCGGCCAATGTCCCTTCCTTGTTGATGTGTCCTATCAGCAATACTGGGATGCCACTCGATTTGGAAAAGCGAAGCAGTGCCGACGCACATTCCCTTACCTGCGTGACGCTGCCAGGCGAACTGTCCACCTCTTCGGTGTATATGGTCTGGATGGAATCGACGACAACTATTTCGGGATGGAGGTCTTTGATCTGTGCGAAAATGTTCTCCAAGGATGTCTCGCAAAGGATATGGACATTTTCACTGTCGCCTTTTCCTATACGCTCGGCCCTCATCTTCAGTTGGTGGGCGCTCTCTTCGCCACTTACATAAAGGATTCGGCTTTCGGGCATGTTGAGGATGGTCTGGAGGGTGAGCGTACTCTTGCCGATGCCAGGCTCACCTCCCAGGAGAATGATGGAACCGGGAACCATTCCACCGCCCAACACACGATTGAGTTCATTGTCATTCATGTTGATGCGTGGTGCCTCTTTCGATGTAATGTCGCGCAAGAGGCGCGGATGGTTTTTCCCGGAAAGCGAGGAACGTATGGCACTGGCTGCCGACCGTGCGGCCTGGCTTCCCGTATCGTTGCTTACCCTGATTTCCTTGAATGTGTTCCATTGTCCACACGACGGACATTTGCCCATCCATTTCGTCGATTCTTGTCCGCAATTCTCACAGACGTATGCTATCTTGTCTTTTGCCATATCGCAATTGATGTGTTAGATGGTCCATTCGTACCAATCATAGCAGATACCCCTACCGCCAAAGCCTTCCTTTTGTGAGACGAGTGAAGTGTTGAGGTCGTGTCCATCGCCGTTGCTCGACTTACCGAAGTCGAAAAAACGTGCACCGAGTGATTCGTCGGCAAGAACATGCTTGAAAAGCGCGTCTATGGCGTGAAGCCTTTTCCCTTCAGGCGTGGCGGAAATATACTGTGCGTGTGCCACCTTTTCACAGCAATAAACCACAGTCCCACCAAGCAATATGCCATCTTTTTTTGCGGTATAAAGACGGATATGCTGCGGAAAACGGTCATGGAGCAATGTGATTTCATCCAGCGAATGCACCGGTTGTGCCCCGTATTTTTGAAGGAGATTGTCGTTCAGCACATTCCAGAACTCAGCGAAATCATTGCTCTGCTCCACGGTGATGCCGTCGGAGAATGCCTTGTTGGCCCCATAACGATGGTCACGACGCCAATGTATAGGGTCGGAGAGGGAAATGGTGGTGGAAATATGCCGGGTTACCAGATTGCCTTGGCATATGTTTGCTATGGCATAGAGGTCTTCTTCAGAGGGCTGGCGGTGATAAATCCAGGGCACCGCCTTGTAAATGACCTTGGAAAAATGCTGCTGGGAGAGATAACCGTTCATTTCCTCGAATAAGCGGCATATTCCAGATACGGTGGCTCTTTCATTGACGACGAGACCACCATAGGTGAGTCCCTGATGGCTGTGAAGCGTCGTACCCTCTTCATTGGCAGGCATGACGGCATAAAGGCCACGCTCATCGTAAAACAGTAGGGAATGGTCCTTGAAACGTGAGGAATGGTAATCCATATACAGGCGGAGAAACAGAAATGTACCGTTTTTTGAACATGAGACAAACTGGTCCCATGCCTTTTCTTCCTGCGGAGTATATCGTTTTATTTCGAACATTTCGCAAAGGTTAAGAATTCCTCGTAATCCCTGATGTAGTCGTCTTCCTCAAACTGATGGGATGCCAGCACAAGGCATACGGCTCCTGATGAAAAATCGTCGAGCGTGCGCCAGATACCTGTGCCAACATACAGTCCCTGGTATGGGTGATTGAGATGGAAGGTCTTGCGAACCGTACCATTGTCCAAGGTGACATCAAACGACCCACTGACCGCGATGATGATTTCCTCACATTCCTTATGGGCATGTCCGCCACGCCCCTCACCCGATGGGATGTCATAAGTCCAATACACCCTGTTGATATTGAAAGGAACCCCTCCGTTTTGTTCGGCAACCGTGAGGTTGCCCCTGGGGTCTGTGATTTTGGGTAGGGAAAGTATTCGTGCTTTGTCGTTCCACATAAGAAAAGAGTTCTATTCGTGTTGTTGAAAGGTGGCGTGATTTTCGAGGCTCAAAACCTTATCGGTTGGCATACATCATTTCATAATACTTCTGGTAGTCACCGCTTGTCACTTCCCGTATCCAGTCCTGATGTTCCAGATTCCAGCGGATGGTCTTCACTATGCCATCGGCAAAACAGGTCTCAGGATACCATCCCAGTTCGTTCTTGATTTTCGTGGGGTCGATGGCGTAGCGCAGGTCGTGGCCAAGGCGGTCGGCGACAAAAGTGATGAGGCTGTCGTTGATCCAGTCGATGCGGATGTCTCCATTGGCGTCGAACTCTTGTTTCTTCAGCACCTTGCGCAATTCCTTGTCGTTCTCCATCATGTCGTGGATGGTCTTGATGGTAAGACGGACAATGTCGATGTTTTTCATTTCGTTGTGGCCGCCTACATTGTAGACCTCGCCGTCGCGTCCTTCGCGCACTACCAGGTCGATGGCCTTGCAATGGTCTTCCACATAAAGCCAGTCGCGCACGTTCTCTCCTTTGCCGTAGACAGGGAGCGGCTTGCCCGAGAGGATGTTGTTGATGATGAGCGGAATGAGTTTTTCGGGGAAATGGTATGGACCATAGTTGTTGGAACAACGGGTAAGGGTCACGGGCATGTGGTATGTGTCGTGATAGGCCATCACGATGAGGTCGGCGGCAGTCTTCGATGCACTGTAAGGACTATGGGGGCAGAGTGGCGTCTGCTCGGTGAAGAAGCCCTCCTCGCCTAATGACCCGTATACCTCATCGGTTGAAACCTGATGATAGCGCTTTCCTGATTTCCAGAGAGGATAACCGTCGTCGCCTTTTCCTGTGACCCAGGCCTTGCGGGCGGCATCGAGAAGGTTCTGCGTGCCAAGGATGTTGACAGAGAGAAACAGTTGAGGGTCTTCAATGGAGCGGTCCACATGACTCTCTGCGGCGAAGTTCACCACATAGTCGATATCGTTTTCCGTGAAGAGACGGTTGGCGAGGTCGCGGTCACGGATGTCGCCTTTTACAAAACAGCACCGTTCGTCGTCTATGTCATCCTTTATCGTTCCCAGGTTTCCCGCATAGGTCAACGCATCGAGCACGACAATCCTGATGTCGGCATCTTTGTATTTATTATATAGGAGATATTTGATGAAATTGGCACCTATGAAACCGGCGGCACCAGTAACTAAATATGTTTTCATGAGAATGATTTTTTTGACGTTACAATTTATCTGTCTGCTAAAGATATAACCTCACAATCGGTGAATTTATTGCCTTCAATGGTCAATTTCATCAACGTACGCTCTTGTTGCCATCCCTGAAGCCCCGCAGCCCCAGGATTGATATGCAAGAGATGGAGGGTCTGGTCGTATTTTACCTTGAGGATATGGGAATGGCCACTGATGAACAGTTGCGGGGGACGTGACATGATTTGCCTGACAATGCTGGGGTCGTAACGACCCGGATAACCGCCAATGTGTTTCATCAGCACATCGACATCTTCGCATTTGAACCGCAGTATCTCAGGGAACATCAGGCGAAGGTCGCCGCCGTCACAATTGCCGCAAACTGCCCTGAGGTGGGCTATCTTACCCAACCGCTCGGCCAGTTCCACAGAACAGATATCCCCGGCATGCCATATCTCATCACAATCGTTGAAATAGGTTTCATAACGGTCATCCCAATAGGAGTGTGTATCACTGATGATGCCTATCTTCTTCATTCGCTGCTCTTGTTGTTTCTCTCTCGGATGAACTGTGCAATGAATTGGGCTGTGCCTTCCAGACCCAGGACAGAGGAGTTGACTGACAAGTCGTAGGACTGGCAGTCGCCCCATTTCTTGCCTGTGAAATAATTATAATAGGAGGCTCGGTTCCCCTCTTTGTTGCTGATGATTTTTAATGCGTTCTCATAACTGCACTCATGTCGTTTCATCACTTGGGAGGCACGTTGCTTGAGGTCGCCTGTGATGAAAACACTGATGGCATCAGGGTCGTCGCGCAGAATGTAATCGGCGCATCTGCCCACAAACACGCAGTTGCCCTCACTGGCAGCCTTCAGAATGGCTTCAGCCTGAAACTGGAAAAGGCTCTCCTCGGAGAATTTGTTGGTATAGAAGTTGTTGTCGCTCAGGTGCTGGGTATGCAGGTGAAAGAGTGACTTGAAAAAGCGTTTGTGTTCGTCGTGCTGTTCAAAAAACGATTCGCTGAAACCGCTCTCCTTGGCTGCAAGGTTGAGGATTTCCTTGTCGTAGAAGGCACAGCCGAATTCTTCTGCCAGCAGTTGGGCTATCACTCGGCCACCACTGCCCAACTGGCGCCCTACATTGATGATGATTCTTCTTTCAGCCATTTTCTTGAAGTTTGTGTTGTGCTTTGAAGTGATTCATATATTTACGCATGATGATGAAAGCCACAACTGCGGCTATCAAGTCGGAGCAGGGAAGAGAGAACCACACACCATCGAGAGCGAAGAAGCGTGGTAGAATGAGCAATATGGGCAGCAGGAACAACAGTTGGCGTGAGAGCGACAGGAAGATGCTCACTTTTGCCTTGCCGATACTTTGGAAGAAATGGGTGATGACAATCTGGTATCCTACGACAAAGAGGAAAATGTTGGCTACCCTAAGTCCCCTTACTGCCATATCGATAAGTGATTGGTCGGTAGTGAAAACTCTTGCACAATAATAAGGGAAGAGTTCGGTCACCAAACATCCTGCAGTGGAAACAAGGGTGGCAGAAATGATGGCATAGCGCAACACTTGCATCAAACGGCCGTATTGCATCGCGCCATAATTATACCCGGCAATAGGCTGCATGCCTTGATTCAGGCCGAAGATAACCATGAAGAAGAGAAACGAGATGCGGTTGACAATGCCGTATGCTCCTACGGACAGATCACCTCCATAATAGGTAAGACTCTTGTTGAAGATGATGACAATCAGGCACGAGGTGGCATTCATGGAAAACGGGGAAATGCCAATGGCGATGATGTTCTTCACCAAATTGGAGTTAAGTTTGTAGATGCCTTTTTCGAAATGCAGGATTTCATCTTTGTGACTGAATTGACGGCATTGCCAGCAGAATGCTGTCATTTGAGACAGGATGGTTGCGATGGCTGCCCCACGGATGCCCCAATGAAGGCCGTAGATGAAGATAGGGTCGAGAATGGTGTTGAGGACAACGGTGAAGATGGTTGCCATCATGGCCATCCTGGGTTTGCCGGCAGAGCGCAGGATGGCATTCATCCCAAAATACATGTGGGTAATCACGTTGCCAAGCAGTATTATCTGCATGTATTCATAGGCATAGGGTAGGGTGTTGTCGCTGGCACCGAAAAATCTCAGGATGGGTTCCAGAAAATAAAGTGTTACGACAGCAAAGACAATGCCGATGATGACGTTGAGACTGATTGTGTTGCCGAAAATCTTCAATGCAGTGGCATAGTCTTTCTGCCCCAGTCTCACAGAAATCAGCGTGGAAGCACCCACGCCAATGGCAGCGCCAAAAGCGCCCGACAGATTCATGAAAGGGAAGGTAATCGCCAGTCCGGAAATGGCCATGGCACCCACTCCCTGACCAATGAAGATGCTGTCGATCATATTGTAGAGCGAGGAGGCTGTCATGGCCACAATGGCAGGAAGGGCATACTGTACCAACAATTGCCCTACAGGCTTTGTTCCTAGCTCCAATGCGGCTTTCTTGTTATCCATGTGCATATAGAATGTGTGGCAAAATTACATATTTCCGACGAATAAATCAAAAAAAACGCCTGGCAATAGCACTACTTTGTGTGCGGCTTGTGGATTTTTGAACAAGAATGCACGATTATTAGGAAAAATAAACTACTTTTGCCTAATAAATATATCTTTACCCGTTTTCATGACTATGTTGAGAAGGTTTTTATTGATTGCCGTTTCCTCCTGCATGTTGCTTCCTTCCCTTGCCAAAGGTGATGTGGCTGGTGTGAACGAAACTCACATGGGTTTCCCCGGAGGGAAATGCCACCTCTACAGACTACTCCTTACCGACAAGCATGGCACTCCTTATTCGTTATCGCATCCGGAAGATTATTTGTCGGGAAAAGCGATTCAAAGAAGAAATAAACAAGGTCTGGCTACCGATTCCACTGACTTGCCCCATACACCAGCATATCTCAGAAGAATTAGTGCAGTGGATGGCGTGAAAATTGTGAGCAAAAGCAAATGGAACAATACCGTTGTAGTAAGACTGGTGAACGATAACAGCCTGAAAACTCTTACCGCTCTTCCATTCGTAAAAGAAGCGATAAAGGTGTTCACTTCACCCGATACGATAAAGGCCTCGGCTAGATTGATTGTCCAAAATGACCTTGCGCTGCGCGGAAATCCTGACAATCATTATGGCGTGGCAAAGGAAAATATCAATATGGTGAATGGCAGGAGCCTGCACGAAATGGGGTACAAAGGCCGCGGAATAACAATTGCTATATTCGATGGTGGATTTATGAATGCTGACCGTATTCCTGCTTTTAGAAACGTGAACATAAAGGGGGCTCACGATTTCGTGGCGTTTGGCACTGACGATATCTTCAAGGAATCCGAACATGGTACGAAGGTGCTGTCGACCATGGCCACCAATCTCCCAGGTAAGTTCGTGGGAACGGCTCCCGAAGCAGATTTTTGGCTCTTCCGTACCGAAGACACGTATACAGAAAGTCTTGCCGAGGAAGACTATTGGGCTGCCGCGGCAGAGTATGCCGACTCCATCGGGGTCGACATCATCAGCAGTTCGCTGGGCTTTCAGGATTTCGATGACAAGTCTACCAGCCACACGTATGCAGAACTCGATGGAGACCATGCCCTCATTTCACGTACGGCATCGCTGTTGGCCAACAAAGGTATCGTTCATGTGAATAGTGCCGGCAACGACGGTATCGGCACTTGGAAGAAAATCAACTTCCCCGCAGATGCAAGAAACATTCTTGCGGTGGGGGCTGTAAACTTGTCGAGAGTGAATTCTTCATTCAGTTCTGTCGGTCCGTCACAAGATGGCCGTGTGAAACCCGATATCATGGCATTGGGCAGTGCCACGGCAGTAATCAACGGCAGAGGGGCTGTGGGCAACGACATGGGCACATCGTTTGCGGCACCTATCATCTCGGGAATGGTGGCATGCTTGTGGCAGTCGGCTCCCACCAAGACCGCCTTGGAGGTAATGGATGCCATACGGAAGAGTGCCGACAACTATGATACGCCAAACAATGTATTTGGTTATGGCATTCCCGATTTCCTCAAAGCATATACTTTATTAAAAGATAACAGATGAATAGCCGTCAACGACTGACTTTGTTCGAACTCAATAGCCTGGTTCGTGAAACCCTTGAAATCGAGATGCCCGACGAATACTGGGTTGAGGCCGAGATTTCTGAATTGCGTGAGGTGAATGGCCATTGCTATATGAATCTTATCCAGAAAGAAGAGCACAGCAACACACCTGTGGCGAGGGCATCGGCCAAATGCTGGAGAAGCAGTTGGGTTTCCATCAAAAAGCATTTTGTTCAGGTGACCGACAAGTTGCCTCAACAAGGTATGAAAATGCTGCTGAAGGTTGGTGCACAGTTTCATGAGAATTATGGCTTTTCATGGATAGTGTCGGATATTGACCCCACTTTCACTCTTGGTGATATGGCAGCCAAGCGGCAGCAAATCCTACGCCAGTTGGAGAAAGAAGGGGTAATCGACGCCAACAAGGAGTTGGAATTGCCTTTGTTCACTCAGCGTATCGCTGTCATTTCGAGTGCCACTGCTGCAGGGTATGGCGACTTCTGCAACCATCTGGCGGAAAATGAATTTGGCTTTTCTTTCCATACCGAATTGTTCGCAGCCATCATGCAAGGCGAGGACGTGGAACGGAGTGTCATCACCGCGATAGAGATGATAGAAGACCGCAAAGAGGAATTTGACTGCATTGTCATCACCAGGGGTGGAGGAGCCACCAGCGACCTCTCAGGGTTCGACACGCTCAACCTGGCACGTAAAGTAGCCTATTGTTCTCTGCCCGTCATCACGGCAATTGGCCATGATCGTGATGAAAGCGTACTCGACATCATCTCCAACAAACGGTTGAAAACACCGACTGCCGCTGCAGCCTTTCTTATCGACAGGTTAAAAGAGGTAGACAATAGGCTGACTGAGTCATATCAACGGATACTGAGGGTTGTGCAACATACCGTTGACAGAGAGAAAAACCGCTTCCAGCATCTTTCATCGCGCATCCCTACACTCTTTGCCGTGGTGGAAAGTAAGCAGGTAGCCAAACTTGACGCACTGTTTATGCGTGCCGTCAATATGTCAAGCCAAATAGTAATGAAAAGACGTTTCATGCTCGACAAATTGGCACAAACGATATCACCCTGCCTAATGCGTAAGATAGGAAAGGAAACGCATAGGATGGAATTGCTCACTCAGGCTTTGTCGGTGCTTGACCCACAACATATCCTCGACCGGGGATACAGCATCACTGTCTGTCAGGGCAGAGCCGTGAAGGATGCCTCCTCCTTGTCGGAAGGAAATGTCGTAGAAACCCGCCTTAAATCGGGAAAATTCAAGTCTGTGGTCATTGGTGGCAAACAGAATGACGAGATAGTATGATTTTTTTATCCTTAAATACGAACTAAAAATGAAGAAGAATTTCAAATACGAAGAGGCTGTAGAGCAGTTGGAGCAAATCGTGAGAAAGATGGAAAACGATGAACTTGACATCGACTCTCTTACTGATGAACTCAGGAAAGCACAGGAACTGATCAAACTGTGCAAGGAAAAACTCACTTCTACGGATGCAGAAATAAAGAAAATGCTGGAGAAAGAAAAAACTGATAATTAATGATGAAAATTTCAAAAAAAATCAAAAAAATCAGTTGTTGATATAACAAATTCCCTTTTCCTTCGTCTCTATTATAGATGGCACCCGAAAAACACGAGTATTATGGGTGCAGGTACACTTTTCACTATTGTTTGACTAAGAAATGAATTGAAGGAATGGGAATGAAATTATTTAACGACACCAGCGCGTACATGAAGGATGTGACCAACTTGATTTGGAATTATATCCGCCATCGCGACTTATATCCAGAGAATGCGCAATTAGCAGTTCAACCCGAGATAATGGCCAATGTCATTGATGACCCTTCTCAATGCAGGTTTTGTGATTTCTATGATCTTAACACGCTTATCGTGAAAGATGTTGCCGGAAGGCAAATGCCCAACAAGCACGCCATCCAAAACATGGCCAACCGATATTTCCAAGCCGGGTAAAAGGCAGAGCAGCACAAAAATAGCCCTCATGATGTAACATGGGGGCTATTTTTTGCCTTCTAGTTTTTTCAGCCTCCGCTTGGGCTCCGGGGCATCAGGATAAAGGTAAAGAGCCTTCTTGTAGTTGGCGATAGCCGCATCGGGCATCCCCTCACGCTCGCAATCCTTGCCCAATGAAGTGTATTCCACTGATAACTTCTTAAGAAAAGATTGTTGGCGTTTACGCTCCTCTCGTAACATTTGATTCTCCTTCCTCACATTCGACAATTGGTTGAGTTTTCGCCTGATAAATCGCTTTACCTCAGGCTTCTCTATGTCGTAGCGGTGATGTATGGCCTTGAAGAAATTGTCTAAGAATGCATCCATGTCGCCGGCATCGAAGGCTTTCACGGCATCATGGTATTCCTTGTCGGCCTGCGATTCCTTCAGCACTTGATTGATGACCTGGCTGTTGTTGTAGTTTCTTGCAAACCTCACTACCTCGCTTCTGACAAAAACATCGGAAAGACGGATAGGCTCTTTCAGCGTGATGCCATCAAGACTCCTGCAACGCGACAGGGCAACATAAGTCTGGCCTCCGGCAAAAGCACCTCCTGCCAAGTCGATGTTCACCTTTTGAAATGTCAGTCCCTGACTCTTGTGTACGGTGATGGCCCAGGCAAGGCGGATGGGATATTGTACGAAACGTCCTATTTCCTCTTCCTCAATCTTTTCCTCTTTTTCATTGTAGGTGTAGCGCATGTTGCTCCATACCGCCTGGTCGACGTCGAACTCTTCTCCACTGTCGGTTCTCACATAGAGAATCTGACTTCCCTCATCGTTGATGTCGATACCGGTAATCATGCCCAGAGTGCCGTTTACCCATCTATGTTCGGAATCGTTTTTGACGAAAATGATTTGCGCCCCAACTTTCACGTCGAGGTCAATCGAAGTAGGCAAACTGTTTTCAGGGAAATCTCCATCCACCATTCCTTTCAGGCAAACGGTTTCGCCAGGCAATTGCTCCAGCCTTTGCTCGTTGATATAATCTACTGTGTCACGGCGTGTAGACAGAGTGATGGCTAGTTGTTGGCCGTCTTCATTTGAAACGGAACTGACGTGGCTGTTGAGCAGGGACAATTCAGACTGGGTGATGGTGTTGTTGCGAATCCGGTCGAGAAGGGTTATGAATTGAGGGTCTTCTTGCCGATAGACCTTGGTCAGTTCGATGCACGCCAGATGCATCTGTCTGAACGCATGGGCATCAAAGAAGAAAGGGGAAGGGTAGAAGGGCTGCAATAATTGCCGGTCTTCCTCTCTTAACACAGGTTCCAACTGGTAAATGTCGCCAACGAAAAGCATTTGCTTGCCACCGAAAGGCTCGTGCCTATTGCGGGTATATATGCGGAGCACTTTGTCGATGAAGTCGATGATGTCGGCCCTGACCATGCTGATTTCATCGATGATGATTAACTCCACTTCTCGGATAATCTTGCGTTTCTCACCGGTATACTTCAACGTCTCACGAATGTTCTTTTCGGAGAATTTCACATCGTTGGGCAACAATGGATGGAAGGGGATTTTGAAAAAACTGTGCAAGGTGGCTCCTCCCACGTTGATGGCGGCAATGCCAGTAGGGGCTAAGACTACATGTTTCTTCTTTGTATTGGCACAGATATATCTGAGGAAAGTCGACTTACCCGTCCCGGCCTTTCCTGTGAGGAAAAGGGAGTGACGGGTGTATTCCACAATCTGGAGCGCATTTTGAAACTCAGGATTGTTGGTGTCGATATGTGTGGCATTCTCGTCCAAGATGTATCAATTGAATTCTACGTCGTAATTGTCGCTCTCTGAAGAAGGCGGATAAGGCGACTCGGTTTCTTCCAACTCAGGAATGACCGTTTCGCGGCTCCCCATATCCCATGTGGGTATGGAGTCTTCTTGACGTGCAGGTGATGGGGCCACGACAATATGCCTGTCGCATACAAACATGTCGTCAGACAAACTGATGTCCTCTCCGGCCGGTATCTCGAACTTACCCCTGTATTTCGCGAAATCTTTATTGAGCAACGTGGAAAAAAGGAAATTCCCGCATATCGGAAGGGCTGTGCGTGCACCTTGTCCAAGAGAAGTGCTCTTGAAATGAATCTGGCGGTATTCACCACCTACCCATGCTCCGCATACCAGATTGGGAGTCACCGCGACAAACCAGCCGTCGGCAGAGTTGTTGGATGTTCCAGTCTTTCCACCGCAGTCGATAACATCGGTGACATTGACAGGAATATATGCGCTCAACGACCTTGAGGTGCCGTTCTTCACGCCGTTTATCAGCAATTTCTGCATGAGGTAGGCTGTCTTGTAGGGTAATGTCCGAGGCATATCCGACGGGCCCTCGTATATCTGGTTGCCCTCGCTGTCGAGAATCTTAGTTACCAAAACCGGCTCATGATGCTTGCCGTCGTTGGCTATGGTGCAATAGGCGTTCACCATTTCAAGCAGGTTGACATCGGATGCACCCAATAATGTGGAGGGGTGGGGGTCGAGTTGACTCTTGATGCCCATGTCGTGAGCAGTCTTGATGACATTTTTCACTCCCATCTCTATGCCAAGCCTCACGGCTACGGAATTGGTGCTCCTGGCAAAGGCCTGCATCAGTAATAAGGAGTCGCCGGAGAAATACTTGCTGGCATTGGTGGGTTTCCATACCGTTTCCTCCCCAGTCTTCTCATCGTAGATAGGCACACTCACCGGCTCATCGCGGCGTTTGTCACATGGCGTGAGTCCCTGATTGAACGCTTCGGTGTAAACAAACAACTTGAAAGTGGACCCCGGTTGATGCATGGCAGTCACTTTGTCGTATTTCCATACGTTGTAGTCGATGTCGCCCACCCATGCTACTACGGCTCCAGTCTGAGGCTCCATGGCAACAAACCCACAATGAAGGTATCTCATCATATACTTCAAGGAGTCGAGAGTGCTCATTTCGGTTTCAAACTCTCCTTTTTCCGGTGACCACAACTTTACTTGATGTGGCAAATTAAGGTAATGATTGATGGAGTCGGTGTTGTCGTATCGACGTTTCAAGTCTTCATAGACGGGCAACTTCTTTACAGTCTTTTCCACAAAATCAGGTATCACATTGCCTTTCTCGTCACGCCATGGGTCATTGCTGCCCCAATCAGCAGCGAATGCTTTCTGTTGTGCCTTCATCTGGCTCTCCACGGCATTCTCGGCGTATGCCTGCAAACGGGTGTCGAGCGTGGTGTAGATTTTCAGCCCGGAGGTGTAAAGGTCGTAGCCTGTATCGTGGCACCATTTCGCAAGATATGCCTCTACGGCATCTTTAAAATATGTAGTCTGTTTCTGCGTTCCCGTATCCGATGAATAGGAAAGGACAACAGGCTTGGCCGACAATCTCTGGTATTCCTCTTCCGACAGGTGTCCGTTTTTCACCATCAACTTCATCACCACGTTTCGCCGCGATTTGCTGTTCTCAGGGTTGAGCAGGGGATTGTAATATGATGTTGCCTTGAGGATGCCCACAAGCACGGCAGCCTGGTCTGTGGTGAGTTCAGCAGGAGTGATATTGAAGTAGTTCTTGCTGGCTGTCTTTATCCCAAAGGCATTGGAACCGAAATCCACGGTGTTGGCATACATAGTGAGGATATCCTTCTTGTCGTACACCATTTCTATCTTCGTGGCGATAATCCATTCCTTGGTCTTCACGATGAGCATGCGGAGTCCAGGGATGTCGCTCAGCAACCCATTTGAAGTCTGGGTACGCATCCTGAACATGTTTTTGGCCAACTGCTGGGTAATCGTCGACGCACCTCTTGCGTCTTGATGTACTATGGCATCCTTGACAGCACCCAGCACGCCACTAAAATCCACTCCATGATGATGGTAGAAACGCTCGTCTTCGGTGTCGATGAGCGCATCCCAGAAGACAGGAGCCACGTCTTCGTATTTCACGGGACTGCGGTTCTCGTTATAAAACTTCCCGATGGATTTCCCATCAGCACTGTATACCTCTGAAGCGGAATTTGATGGTGGGTGGAGAATCTCGTAAAAACCGGGTGACTTGCCGAAAAGACCAAGGAAATTGATGTCTACCATTCCAAAATAGACAATCAGGAACAACACAAACGAGATGAAGCCCGACAGCAACTTCACATACCATCGGCGTCCTTTGAAGAGATGCACATACCAAGAGCACAACCCCTTGATCTTGTGCCAACACCATTTGACGACTTTCATATTCCGTGCCTTTTCACACTTTTGCAGCAGTTTCTGTCTCTATATCTATCAGACGCATGATTCCCTCCAAATCGTCGGGGTGGAACCAATTGATATCTTTGTCTTTCTTAAACCAAGTAAGTTGTTTCCTGCAATATCTCCGAGTATTGCTTTGGATGCTGGTAATGGCCTCATCGAGACTGCAACGTCCTTCTATGTAGTCGAACATCTCGCGTAGGCCCACGGTGTTGAGAGAGTTGAGGCCTTTGAGTGGATAGACCCGCTGCGCCTCTTCCACAAGTCCTTTTGCCACCATGTCGGTCACCCTTTGGTTGATGCGCTGATATAGTTCTTCTCGCTGACGGTTGAGACCAATTTTTACAATGCGGAAGTCGCGTTGTTTTTTCTTGTTCTTGCGAAATGAAGTATAGGTCTTCCCTGTCATATAACAGATTTCAAGGGCATGGACGACACGTCTGACATTTTTCCTGTCGACGATGGCATAATACTCGGGGTCGAGAAGGCGGAGTTCGGCTACCAGTTGTTCAAGCCCTACTTCATCCAACCGATGCTTCATCATCGCACGGGTATCTTCATCGATGGTGGGGATGTCGTCGATGCCATTGCAAACGGCATCAATATACATCATGCTTCCACCTGACATCAATGCAAAGGGCAACTTCCCCAACTCACCATCGGGCGCGAGCAATGCCATCACCTCTTCTTCATATTTCGACGCGCTGTAGTAATCAGAGAGTTGGCACGTACCCACGAAATAATGCTTAACCAATGACAACTGTTCGTAGGTGGGGGCTGCCGTAGCGATGGGAATGCCGGAGAAAATCTGGCGAGAGTCCGCATTGATGACGGGGGTGTGCAATCGTTGCGCGATTTTCATGCACACTTCAGTCTTTCCCACGGCAGTGGGGCCCAAAACGACGAACAGCACTTTCATGGGCAGGAATGGCAGTGGTGGGACCTATCTGATGATGCCTCGTTGCGACCCCTCCACGAAACTGATGATATATTTTACCTCGTCGGTCAGGGGGAGTTGACTGCGGATTTCCTCAATGCCTTCGGCCATCGTGCTTTTCGAGTAGAGGATGCGATAGGCAGAATGGATGATGTCGATGGTTTCACGGTTGAACCCTCGTCGGCGCAAGCCTACGAGATTGAGCCCGCAATAACGAGTCGGCTCTTTGCCTGCAATGATATATGGAGGGATATCCATGCTGAAGCGACTGCCGCCCTGTATCATCACGTATCCTCCGATGCGGCAGAACTGATGGCAAAGAACAGCAGCGCTGATAATGGCGTTGTCGTCGACGATAACCTCGCCGGCAAACTTTGTGGAATTGCCGATGATGAGGTTGTTGCCTAACACACAGTCATGGGCTACGTGCGAATCTTCCATCAAGAGGCAATTGTTGCCGATAATCGTCACACCTTTTGAGGCCGTTCCCCTGGAGATGTTCACATTCTCACGGAAACTGTTGTTGTCGCCGATTTGGCAAATGGTATCTTCGCCTTTGAATTTCAAGTCCTGGGGCTTGGCAGAAATGCTGGCACCCGTATAGAATTCATTGCCATTGCCTATCCTTGCACCATAATTGATAGTGACACCATTTTGAAGCAAGTTGTTGTCGCCCATCACGGTATTGCGGTCGATATAACAAAACGGACCGATTATGTTGTTGTCGCCCATCTTCGCTTCTGGATGGACAAAAGCCATAGGACTAATCTGGTTCATATTTTCGTTCTTAGGATAATAATAAATATGATATTACGTATAGCGTTACTTGTTTTTCACGATTTGAGCAGTAAATGTGGCTTCAGCCACAACGTGGTCGCCAACAAACATGTATCCCTTCATCGAACTTATACCATGCTGCAAAGGATGAAGCAACTCAACCTTGAAGAGCAGAGTATCGCCCGGGACAATTTTCTGGCGGAACTTCACACCATCAATCTTCATGAAATAGGTAGACCACCGCTCCGGTTCCTCCACGGTGTTGAGTACCAGCAAACCGCCACATTGGGCCATGGCTTCTACCATCAAGACACCCGGCATAACAGGCTCTTGGGGAAAATGGCCTTGGAAGAAAGGTTCATTGGAGGTCACATTCTTCACTCCGACGATATAATTCGGACCAAGTTCGATGACTTTGTCGACCAACTGCATGGGGAAACGGTGGGGCAGCAATTCCCGAATGCGGTTGTTGTCCATCACGGGGGCTTCATTGGGGTCGTAGATGGGTGCCTGTATCTCATGCTTGCGTATTTCACGGCGCATGAGTCGGGCAAACTGGTTGTTGATGGTATGTCCTGGACGGGTGGCAATAATCCTTCCTTTGATGGGTTTTCCTATGAGGGCCATGTCGCCTACGATGTCGAGCAGTTTATGCCTTGTGCACTCATTCTCCCATCTCAGTGGCTTGGGCTGTATATATCCCATCTTCGTGGCATCCATGTGGGGAACTTTCAGCAAGTCGGCAAGTTTGTCGAGTTGCTCTTGCGAAATCTGCTTCTCGTAGATGACAATGGCATTCTCCATGTCACCGCCTTTGATGAGGTTGGCATTGAGCAATGGCTCAATGTCTCTCACGAAGACAAAAGTGCGGGCAGGTGCCACTTCCTCTTCAAAGTTGGACATGTCTTCGAGGGTGGCAAACTGGCTGTTGATGAATTTCGACTCAAAAGAGCACATGGCAGTGATGCTGAATTTATCATCGGGTAGGATGGTAATGCACGACCCGTTGTCGTCTTTCACTTCTATCTTATGCCTGATGACATAGAAATCTTTCGGCGCATTCTGTTCTACAATGCCGATTTGCTTGATACGCTCTACATAAAGGATGGAACTGCCGTCGAGAATGGGGAACTCGGGACCATTCACCTGTATGAGGCAATTGTCTATCCCCATGGCATAGAGGGCTGCAAGGCCATGCTCCACGGTAGATACCCTTACCCCCTTGTGGCAAAGTACGGTTCCCCTCTGGGTGTCGGTGACATGTTCTGCCACGGCGTCAATGATTGGCTGACCGTCCAAGTCGATGCGTTGTATCTTGTAACCCGTGTTTTCGGGTGCCGGATTGAATGTCACGGTGAGGCTTAGCCCTGTATGCAATCCTTTTCCAAAAAGGGAGAAACTCCCTCTCAATGTCTTTTGCTTGTTCATTTGATTATCGTCCTTTCTTGAGTTCCTCTATTTCTTTTTGCAACTCGTTTATCTGTTTGTAAAGGTCGGGGAGTTTGCGGATGATGGCAGATGACTTGAAATACAGTTTCGAATCCATGACAGGTGAGCCCATTATAGTCTGGTCGCTCCTGATGTTGCCGATAATCCCGCTTTGCGCACCAACGTTCACCTTGTCGCCAACTGCCAAATGGCCGGCAACGCCAACCTGACCGCCCAACATACACCATTTCCCCACTTTCGTGCTGCCTGCTATACCTACCTGTGCCGACATCACTGTATTCTCCCCGATGTCGGTGTTGTGGGCTATCTGCACCAGGTTGTCGAGTTTCACTCCACGACGCACAAAGGTGCTTCCCATAGTGGAACGGTCGACACAAGTGTTGGCACCAATCTCCACGTCGTCCTCAATGGTGACGATGCCTATCTGTGGAATCTTGTCGTAGCCCTCTGCCGACGGGGCGAAACCGAAACCATCGGCTCCTATCACACATCCTGCATGAAGGATGACGCGCTGGCCAATCTTGCATCCATGATAGATTACCACATGAGGATAGAGAATGCTTTCCTTACCTACAGTGACACCCTCACCCACATAGGCATGGGGATGCAATTGGCATCCATCACCGATGGTGGCACCATCACTCACTACGGCGAAGGCACCGATATAGCAGTTCTCACCTATCGTTGCCTTGGGTGACACAAATGCCAAGGGGTCGATGCCTGTCTTGTGTGGTTTCATGGCCTCATAGAATTTCAGCAGTTTTGCCACGCTTTCATAGGCATTGGGCACTCGAATAAGGGTGGGGGTGACAGGGCGCTCAAGTTGCAAGTCTTCATTGACGAGGACCACACTTGACTTGGTGTCGTAGATGAAATGTGTATATTTGGGATTGGAGAGAAATGAGATGGCACCGGGGACACCTTCCTCTATCTTGGTAAAGGTTGATATTGATGCATTCTCATCGCCTTCTATTCTACCTCCAATCAATTCGGCTATTTGCTTTGCTGTGAATTCCATATAGTAGTATTTCTGTAAAGTTCCATTCTTTCAGTGCCGTTATGGCACCGTTTGGGATTTTATTCTGCAAATATAGCAATTTTTGTTCACTTATCGATGATAACACAAGTAATATTTACGTATTTTTTTGGAAAGTAATGAAACATTTAGGATTTCCGATGCTTCTGTGATGTCTTTCATGCTACCATCTTTGTAAAGAATGGTAATATGGTCGTCGTCGAGGTCGTACATGTCTTTTTGTATCGTGCTGATGTCGTAGAGGTATTTCACTTCATCGCGATTGACTCCTGTCTCTTGCATCAATGTGTCTTCGAGCATTTGTATTCTCTCCTCGCTAATGGGCTGTTCATGAACTTCCACCTTGAATGTTTGTCTGCTCACCATGTTGCGTGCCAGGAGTGACAATACTTTGTCATTGTCCTTGGTCCATTCCTTGATAGAGCAATGGATGTCGGCATCATCGAGTAGACCATACTGTTGCAAGGCTTCAGGATGGTTCAGAAAGAAGTCTGCATCGACGTTGTTGACAAGGAAATACCTTAGCGACGGCGTGGCAAACAACTGCTTGCCCTGTTGGAAAAGCCATTTCGCCCTAAGCAAGAGGTTGACAAGCATTTTTTCTGTGGCAACAGTGGTTTTGTGCAAATAGACCTGCCAATACATCAACCTGCGGGAAATAAGGTAATTCTCAATCGAATAGATGCCTTTGGAATCTACCACCAGTTTGTCGTCGACCACATTCAACATCTTGATGATACGGGCGCTGCCGATATTGCCTTCGCTCACGCCCGTGAAAAAACTATCACGTCGCAGATAATCGAGCCTGTCCATGTCGAGTTGACTGCTGATGAGTTGGTGCAAGAATCTCTTGGGATATTGGTTCCTGAAGATATTGAGCGCCAGGTTGAGGCAGCCTCCATTCTCGCGGTTGATTTGCTCCATCATCATCAGCGATACATCCTCGTGTGACACTCCATTCAACAAGGTGTGTTCCAATACATGGGAATATGGGCCGTGTCCGATGTCGTGCATGAGAATAGCAGCCTTGATGGCTTCCGCCTCACTGTCGAAGATGAAAATGCCTTTTTGCGCAAGGGTCATCACGGCCTCATTCATCAACCAATAGGCACCAAGTGAATGCTGGAAACGGGTGTGCTGGGCACCGGGATAGACAATGGAGGCCAGCCCCAACTGCTTGATATGCCGCAACCGCTGCATCAAAGGGTGGTCTACAATATCCATCAAGACTCCTCCCGGTATCTTGATGAACCCGAAAACGGGATCGTTGATGATCTTGCCGTTACTCATTTACAGGCCGATTTCTCTAGAATTTCCTTCATCTGGAGTTGCAGTTGACGTGCACTCTGTGCCGCTGCCTCTGCAAAATCCTCACCTTGACTGGCATAGATGATACCTCTTGAGGAATTTACCAACAAACCGCATTCCTCGTTCATGCCGTACTTGCAGACTTCTTCCAGACTGCCGCCCTGTGCACCAACTCCAGGTACGAGCAGGAAATGATGGGGGGCAAGACGGCGGATATCCTTGAACTTCTCTCCACGGGTGGCTCCTACAACATACATCATCTTTTCGGGACCTGCCCATTGTTGTGACTTGGTAATGACTTGTTCGAAGAGACGCTGTCCCTGAGAATCGGAGAAAAGTTGGAAGTCCTTGGAACCGGGATTGCTTGTCAGTGCCAACAGGATGACCCACTTACCCTCGTATTCAAGGAATGGACCTACGCTGTCTTCACCCATATAGGGTGCCACGGTGAGGGCATCGACATCGTATTCCTCGAAAAACGTGCGGGCATACATGGCTGAAGTGTTGCCGATATCGCCCCTTTTGGCATCTGCTATGACAAACTGCTGCGGATAATATTTCCTCAAATATCTTACAGTATGTTCATAGGCCATCATGCCGCTGATGCCCCGGCTTTCGTAAAAGGCGAGGTTGGGCTTGTAGGCCACACAATATGGGGCAGTGGCATCGATGATGGCTTTGTTGAACGCGAAGATGGGGTCTTCAGCATCAACGAGATGCTTGGGAATCTTCTTGATGTCGGTATCGAGTCCCACGCAGAGAAATGACTTTTTCTCGCGTATTTGTTCTATTAACTGTTGCTTGTCCATGGCGTGAGATTATAATTCGTTTTCTTTCATTCGCTCTGCATTCTCCGCTACGGTGAGCGCGTCTATCATACTTTGGATGTTACCACCGAGAAATCCCTGAAGGTCGTGGGTGGTGAAACCTATGCGATGGTCGGTAACCCTTCCTTGAGGGAAGTTATAGGTGCGGATCTTTGCCGACCTGTCGCCCGTGGAAACCAGGCTCTTGCGTCGTGATGCGATGTCGTCGATATACTTTTGGTGCTCCTTGTCGTATATGAACGTATAGAGACGTGAGAGCGCACGTTCCTTGTTCTTGGGCTGGTCGCGTGTCTCTGTGCATTCAATGAGGATTTCCTCCGTCTCGCCCGTATTCGGGTTCTTCCACATATATCTCAGACGGACACCCGATTCCACCTTGTTGACATTCTGTCCACCGGCACCACTCGACCGGAAGGTGTCCCATTTGATTTCTCCTTCATTGATATGGACTTCGAACTTGTCGGCCTCGGGCAATACTGCCACTGTAGCAGCAGAAGTATGCATTCGTCCTTGTGTCTCCGTGGCAGGCACACGCTGCACACGGTGAACGCCCGACTCATACTTCAGTGTGCCGTAGACGTCGGTGCCACTGACGGCGAAGTCAATCTCCTTATATCCTCCCACAGCACCTTCTGAAACGCTGGTGATGGAGAGTTGCCAGCCTTTGGAGTCGCAGAAATTCTTGTACATCTTGAAGAGGTCGCCGGCGAAGAGACACGCCTCGTCGCCACCCGTACCGGCACGGATTTCCATCTGTACGTTCTTGGCGTCTTCGGGGTCTTTCGGAATGAGGGCAATTTTAATCTCTTCCTCGAGTTGGGGTTGTAAGGCCTCGTTCAACGTGAGTTCCTCTCGTGCCATTTCCTTCATCTCCGGGTCATCTTCGTTGGCGAGGATATCTTTTGCTTCCTTGATGTTGTTAAGGCATGCGATGTATCTTTTACGGGCATCCATGATGTCGCCCAAGTCTTTATACTCTTTTGTAAGTTTTACAAAACGGTTCTGGTCTGCTATCACATCGGGGTCGGTTATAAGGGTCGACACCTCTTCGAAGCGAGCCTCCAGACCGTCAAGTTTCTGAAGAATGCTATTGGTAGATTCTGCCATTATTATGTATGTATTTTGATGATGATTCTGAAATCTTCGATGATATATGCCATGAGGGCGAGGACATCAGTATTCAAATTGACCAAATTCACTCAGTATGGTCAATGAGCGGGGGCCTTCTTCGATATGTCCCACGACCTGGGCATCGATATTGAAACTCTTGGAGAGGGCAATGACCTTTTCGGCTTTTTCTGGAGATACATATATTTCCATTCGGTGCCCCATGTTGAATACTTGGTACATCTCGCGCCAGTCGGTACCCGAACAGTCGTGGATAGCATGAAAAAGTGGTGGAACGGGAAACATGTTGTCTTTTACCACGCGGCAGTTGTCGTTGACGAAATGCAGCACTTTGGTCTGTGCGCCGCCGGTGCAGTGCACCATGCCGTGGATATCACCGCGCATCTCATCAAGCAGACGCTTGATTACTGGGGCATAAGTGCGGGTGGGGGAGAGGACAAGTTTTCCGGCATCCAGGGGGGTATCCTTGACGGTGTCGGTGAGTTGGTACTTTCCGCTATACACCAAATCGCTGGGCACGTCGTGGTCGAAACTTTCAGGATAGCGCGTGGCTAGGTATTTGGCAAACATGTCATGACGGGCAGAAGTGAGCCCGTTGCTGCCCATCCCGCCATTGTAGTTCTTTTCATACGTGGCTTGTCCGGTAGACGACAGACCTACGATGACGTCACCGGGACGGATGTTGGCGTTGTCGATGACGTTGCTCCTTTTCATGCGACAGGTTACAGTAGAGTCAACGATGATTGTACGCACGAGGTCGCCAACGTCGGCTGTCTCACCTCCTGTAGGATAGATGCCTATTCCCATTTCCCTCATCTCTGCCAGCAACTCATCGGTGCCGTTGATGATGGCAGAGATGACTTCACCGGGAACAAGGTTCTTGTTGCGTCCGATAGTGCTGGAGACAAGAATGTTGTCGACGGCTCCCACACACAGCAGGTCATCGGTGTTCATCACGATGGCATCTTGGGCAATGCCTTTCCACACGCCAAGGTCGCCGGTCTCTTTCCAGTAAATGTATGCCAACGACGATTTCGTGCCAGCCCCATCAGCGTGCATGATGTTGCAATAATCGGGGTCGCCACCCAGCACGTCGGGAATGATTTTGCAGAATGCTTGTGGGAAGAGGCCTTTGTCAATGTTCTTGATGGCATTGTGCACATCTTCTTTGGCGGCAGAAACACCGCGTTGCATATATCGATTGGTATTGTTCATGTTGTAAGTGATGTCACGTTTATAATTCATGCCAGAACTCCCAACTGGCAAATGCTTGCAATAACAGCATCTCGAGACCATTGACAACCGTCGCACCTTGCTGCTTTCCCTTATACAAGAACAGAGTCTCATCAGGATTGTAGATGAGGTCGTAAAGCAATGTGTGGCTGTCCATCGCCATGTAGGGCAAATTGGGACATTTATTGGTATGTGGGTACATGCCACATGGGGTGCAGTTCACGATCACATTGTATTCCTTGATGTCTTCGGGAGTGAGTTTTTCGTATTGGATGGTTCCCGGACGCTCATATCGGCTTACGAAAACAGTCTCCAATCCCAGGGATTTCAATCCGAAGTTGATTGCTTTTGATGCACCTCCGGTACCAAGGATTAGGGCTTTCTTATGATAGGTTTCCAATCGGGGTTCTATACTCTGGGTGAAACCAATGACATCGCTGTTGTATCCTTTTAGAATCACATTCTTTCCTTTGTGGATGATGCGTATCACGTTCACTGCCCCGATGGCACGGGCTTCTGGACTCACATGGTCAAGATAACTGATAACCTTTTCCTTGTAGGGTATGGTCACATTCAGCCCCACCAAGTCGGGATTTGAGGCGATGACCTCGGGAAGCATATTTATCTGGGGAATTTCGAAATTCACATATTCGGCATCTATCCCTTCGTTCTGGAATTTCTCGTTGAAATACCCTATAGAGAAGGAATGCCCCAGAGGATAGCCTATCAAACCATATTTTTCCATATCTATATTAGTTATTGTCGTGTTATTTGTCTGCCATATACATCGTACATATCCCGCATGTCATCCGCTTGAAAGAGGAGGAATGAAAACCAGCCCTGCTGAGGATGTCCATCATGGCTTCACCTTGAGGAAATGCTTCGATGGTGGCGGTGAGATAATCGTAAGCCTTCTTGTCTTTGGATATCAAGCGCCCATAAGTGGGAAGAATGGTATGTGAATAGATCTTGAACAGTTGTTTCATGGGGAAACGGACAGGGTGGGTGAGTTCTATCACACACAGATGACCTCCCTTTCGCAATACCCTACACATTTCTGAAAGGCCTTTCTCCAGGTTGGCAAAATTCCTTATACCGAAAGCAGCCGTCACGGCATCAAAACTATCATCGGCAAACGACAGGTTCATGCAGTCTTCCTTGGTGAATGATATCACATCGGAAAGTCCATTTTCTGCCACTTTCTGTCGCCCCACTTCCATCATCCCCTCGGAGATGTCGGCACCAATCAGGCGTTTCGGGTGCAACAATTTCGCGGTCATGATGGCAAAATCGCCTGTCCCCGTGGCAATGTCAAGTATTTCGCCAGGATGGTATTTCCCTAATTGCATGATGGCATTTCTCCGCCATCTCTTGTCGATATCAAACGACATCCAATGGTTGAGCGTGTCATAGCGGGAAGCGATGTTGTCGAACATTTTCTCAACTTGTTCACCTTTTCCCGATGCATCATCATAGGGTTTTATCTGCTCCTGCCTATACATTATTTAATAGAGGCAAGGTATTTGTTCACGTTGTTTTCAATACGGGCAAGCAGGTCGCCCTCATCCTCGGTCTTGACGAACTTCTCACCGGTGATGTGCTCATAGAGTTCAATATAACGGTCGCTCACCGAGGCAGCATACTCTTCGGTAATCTCTGGCATGGTCTGGCCTGGCTCGTTCATGAAGTTATGGTCGATAAGCCATTGGCGAACGAATTCCTTGGACAGTTGACGCTGTGGCAACCCTTTCTCCAGGTTTTCCTTGTAGCCATCAGAGTAGAAATAGCGGCTGCTGTCGGGGGTGTGGATTTCGTCGATGAGATAAACTTTGCCGTCGCGTTTGCCGAACTCATATTTCGTATCCACCAATATCAATCCATGGCTGGCTGCGGTTTCCTGTCCTCGGGCAAACAATTTCCTGGTGTAATCTTCCATCACAGCGTAATCTTCAGCAGAGACAAGTCCCTGGGCAATGATTTCCTCGCGCGAGATGTTCATGTCGTGTCCCTCATCAGCCTTCGTGGTGGGAGTGATGATGGGTTCTGGGAAACGCTGGTTTTCAACCATTCCATCAGGAAGGACAACTCCGCATAACTCACGGCAACCCTCCTTGTAAGCCCGCCATGCCGAACCCGTGAGGATAGAGCGTATAATCATTTCCACCCTGAAGCCTTCGCACTTCAGACCAACAGTCACCATGGGGTCGGGGGTGGCCAATTTCCAGTTGGGGCAGATGTCGCTGGTAATATCGAGGAATTTGGCGGCAATCTGATTGAGTACTTGTCCCTTGTAAGGAATGCCTTGGGGAAGAATCACGTCGAATGCAGAAATCCTGTCGGTGGCTACCATGACGAGCAAATCATCATTGATATCATACACGTCACGCACTTTACCATGATAAACACTTTTCTGTCCCTTGAATCTGAAATCAGTCTTTGTTAATGCTTTCATTGCTGTCTTTTATTGAGTTGGTTGTCTTCTAATGCTTTCTTGTCTGCACTTTCGTAGGCATTGACTATCCTCGTCACCAATTTGTGGCGAACGATGTCCTTTTTCTCCATCCTGACGAAACTGATGCCTTCAATATCCTGCAAAAGTTGCATGGCCTCTCCAAGGCCGCTGCGTTGTCCGCGTGGCAAGTCTATTTGGGTAAGGTCGCCGGTAATGATCATCTTGGTATTCCAACCCATGCGGGTAAGGAACATCCGGATTTGGGCAGGTGTGGTGTTCTGGGCTTCATCCAGGATGACCACGGCGTCGCTAAGTGTTCGGCCGCGCATGAATGCCAGCGGAGCAATCTGGATAATGCGCTTGTCGATCATGTCTTGCAACTTTACAGGTGGTATCATGTCTTCCAAGGCATCGTAGAGGGGCTGAAGATAAGGGTCTATCTTGTCTTTCATGTCGCCAGGCAGGAAACCAAGTTTCTCTCCAGCCTCCACGGCAGGACGACTGAGGATGATTTTCTTGGCATTCTTCTCCTTCAATGCCCTCACGGCAAGGGCTATGCTGAGATAGGTCTTTCCTGTACCTGCAGGCCCTTCGGCAAACACCATGTCGTTGGCGTCAAAGTTGTCGATGAGTCGCTGTTGGTTTTCGCTTCTGCCCTTGATAGGTCTGCCAGAGATGCTGTACAGCAGCACGTCTTTCACGCTTTCGGCTTTTGTCTTCCTCCCTTTCACAATGTCGAGGATGTCTTCATCTGTAATGGTGTTGAAGCGCTCCACGTGCTTGCGCATGGTTTCCACACATTCCTCAAAGCGGTCGGTCTCTTCGTTGTCGCCGAGCACCTTGATGACGTTGCCACGAGCCATGATCCTCAGTTTGGGAAACAACGACTTCACCATCAAAAGATGAACATTGTTGATACCATAGAAGGCCACAGGGTCGATATCTTCGAGAATGATATGCTTTTCTATCAATGTATTTATCTTGAATTTGGATGCAAAAATACTCAAATAAATTGAGATTTCTGCTTATCTGTGGAATAAAATGCACTCTGTCCGTGTTTTTGTGTCTTTTTCTCAACAAAGTATTCCCAACTACACCTTAATTCGACATGAAAAATCACAAGATGTTCATGGTCTCGATTATTTTATGTATTTTTGCCGCTGAAAAGTGATTTGCAATGAACAAACCTCAGAAATTATATTTGGAAGCCTTTGGCGTGATTGTCATCATCTTGGCACTCGTCAGATGTATATTCCCCTCTATAGCAGGTTCACTAAACGTGGAAGGTAAGGTTGTTGACTCGCTGACTACCAGCGAAATAGACAGTACCGGCATCATGAAGACAGATACTGTGGTGGACAAACCGTTGGTCATGGGTGTTTCTTCTTGGACTCCATTGTCAAGAACCGATGAGAAGAAGGAATATAACATAGGCGACAAGCATCCTATTGTGGGTGTGCTCAGTTATAGCAAGACTTTTCCTGATTCCAATGATGTGCACTTGGTCGACGCTATGAAGTATGGTGTGAGGACTGTACGCGACAGGGATGATGCTGAACAAAGGAAGTCGGAGTTGGTATATATCGCAGCAAGTCCGTTCTATCACGTCGACCCGCTAAAGAAGAGCATCCCTTATCTGGTTCCGCGTGCAGCCGTTTTGCTCAACGATATCGGCCGCAATTTCTTTGACAGTTTGTTCGTGAAACATATTCCTCTCCATCAGTTTGTTGTAACCAGCGTGCTGCGTAGTGAGGATGATTTGGAGAAATTGAGGCAGGTGAACCGCAACACCTCGGAGAACAGTTGCCATTTATACGGCACGACGTTCGATATAGGCTACAACCGATACAAGAGAGTGGCGTCGACAGATGGCAAGGTAATGCCAGAAGTGGGCAACGACACATTGAAATGGGTGCTCAGCGAAGTGTTGAGGGATTTGCGCCAGAATGGGCGCTGTCATGTCAAGCATGAAGTAAAACAAGGTTGTTTCCATGTCACTGTGAGATGACCGAAACAACCTTGTTTCACATTTTATAAGATGGATGGCATCACATCGAAGGCGACGATACGATAACCTTTGCTTTAGAGTTGTTGTAAATGCTTGGAATCAGGAAACTTACATCGTCATAGGTGAGCGTTGTGCCGCCAACCACCTTCACCCCAGAGTATTTCTTGCTTTCATGGGTGGAACTGGCAGAACCTGTGGTGGCCTTGTCGCCGATACCCATCATCGTGGCACCATTGGTGAATACGTTGAAATCTGTCTTGAAAGCACAACCACTGTCAGAAGAGGCACAGACCAATATCTCACCACCCGAAAGCGTGATGTCTGTATCGCACTTCACGCCATGAGGCTTTGAGTCGAGTTCGCTGTTATAGGCATATACGCTGCCAGTGGTGACGACTGTGAGCGTACCGCCGCTGATAACCACTTCGCCAGTGGAGTTGATGCCTTTGCCGCCCGACCCCGTGCTGGTGAGGGTAAGTGTACCGGCTGACATGGTGAAGGCACCGTCGCATTTGGCGCAGGCACAACTCGACACGTCGTTCTCATCACTTTCATAAATGCCGTTTCCAGAAGTGGAAGCATTGATAGTGCCACCTGTTATGACCATATTGTTGTCGCATTTCAGGGCCTTGGTGGCATCGCCCGTAGTAGATACGGTGAGTGTGCCGCCATCAATCAGAAGATTGCCGTTGTTTTCCTTGTCGGATTTCTTCGCGCCTACATCGATGCCATCGCCTACAGCAGAAATGGTGACCGTGCCTCCTTTCATTTGGAAGTATTGGTTGATGTGAAGGCCGTCGCTCATGGCACTGCTCACAGTCACTTCACCAAGTCCATCCTCAAAAAGTGTGTACTCATCTGAGGAATAGGCGTGTTTTACATTGCCTACTATCGTCAGTACGCCACTTCCTGTCCATGATGAGTGCCCGTCAATGTAGAAAGCAGCATTATGGGCGTTGCTGCCATCATTTGCCACATTGGTGAGACCGTCTGAAAGATAATTGGATGTGCCTGATACAAGATTGACCTTGATCATTTTACCATTTTGAATATTAATGGCCGCACTGTCTGGGTTGGTCAAGGTCACTCCATCCAACATCAAGGTAATGCCCGTGTCGCCCGACATATAGAACGAACCATTTGATGTGTTGCCGGTAAGGTGGTAGGTAACCTTCTCTGAAAGATTGGGGTCTGCGACAACTGCCACATGACCTCCGTCCACCTTCACGGTAAGATACTTGGCCACGTTGCCAGGAACCACTACCTTGGCGGAATTGTCAGCATAAGACACGTCGATGAAATTGTCGGTAACGGTACTTTGGTCAACTGTCATGTTGCTTATTTCGCTGATTGCGAAAGATTTCCCACAGATATTAAGCAAATTGTCCGACTCAAACAACATATCGCCTGTCTGTTGGGCAGGAAACGCATAGGTCACATCACCTATATTCACTTTCAATGTTTGGGCTCCAACCGAAATGAACATGCTGCAAGCCATGGCAAGAAACGTCAACTTTTTCATTTTACTGATACTTTATTTGTTTCACCATTGCTTTTCTTAATCACATACAAGCCCTTGCCCAATGACGACAATGCTTTGTCAAGAGTGGGGAAGGTGTCTATGAGAACTCCAGAGGCATTGAAAACCAATACGTTGCCTTCTGCTGATTCCATCTTCAATTGTTGGATGTCCGACGACGTGCTGAAATACATTTTGCTAAGACTCGACAGTTGTAATGAAGTACCATCGCTCGCAACCATGTATCCATTAGAGAACGTGATGGACAACCCCGATACAGCAAGGCTGTATGTCGTTCCATCTTTAGTTTGAAGAGTCAGGTAAGTGTAGTCTTCTGCATGCAACGCTAATGAAGACAGCACCACAATAATGGCTGTCAATAAATATCGTTTCATAATGCTATAAATGAAAGATTAGTAATTGTTTGCAAAGATAATGCAATTTTGCTTGAATGGCAAACAATGGTAACAAATAATTTTCGATTATTTCTTATTATTAATAATGTGAAAAACGACAGGCACTACACGTTTAGACAAAAAAATAATGGAAGCAGTTTCACAACGCCTCCATCATTGTTTCTAACTAACTTATTATCAACTATTCATTACTCATTCTAACTGAGTGCAAAGTTACAACAAAAAACCACATAATTCATAATTTATTGGTAAAAATATCACGTAAACGTTTGCGTATTCGATTTTTTATACTATTTTTGCAATTGTTATGAAACAACGCCGTACATCTCTAAAGGATTTGGCCCATCAATTGGGGGTATCAATTGCTACTGTTTCACGGGCGTTGCGTGGGAGCCACGAAGTGAGTGAGGAGATGAGGACAAAAGTCAAGGAACTGGCGAAACAACTGAATTACCGTCCCAATCCCTTTGCTCAAAGTCTTCGCAAGGAGGCACCACGCAATATTGGTGTGGTCGTGCCTAATCTGGTCACCCACTATTATGCCGCCGTACTTGATGGCATCGAGGACTATGCCCGGCAAAATGGCTATTCCGTCTTCAGTTGCAATAGCCATGAAGATTACAATAGGGAAGAGCAAGCCATCGACAATTTCATTTCCATGCATGTGGAGGGAATTATAGCATGCTTGTCGCAAGACACCATCGATTACTCCCATTTCAGGGAAATATATGATATGGGGATCCCCTTGGTGTTTTTTGCCCGTACGTGTCTGCCGGAATTGTTCTCTCATGTTGTTGCCAATGGGGCTGAGGCAGCACAACAAGCCACCCAGCACCTTATCGACAACGGATGCCGGCGCATCGCTTTTATAGGTGGCCCCAATCATCTCGACATGGTAAAAAGAAGAAAGCATGGTTACCTGGAGGCCTTGCGTGAAAACCGCATTCCCATTGAGCGTGAATTGGTGGCTTGTGGCAAGATAGATTTCGACATTGCCAGAAATTCCACTCTCAGATTGTTGGGAAGCGACAATCCGCCCGATGCCATTCTGGCATTCAATGACATTGTTACCTATGCTGCCTTCGATGCCATCAAGAGCAAAGACTTAGTCATCCCCGACGATGTGGCCATCATGGGCTTCACCGATGGCGAAGGGGCTGCATTTGTAACCCCGAAACTATCAGCCATCATGGACCAGGCCCATCTTCAGGGTAGGAAAGCCTGTGAATTGCTCTTGCGAAATATCAATGGTGATAACAAGATATATCATGAGGTGGTGCCGATGATACTGAAGATTCGTGACAGCAGTGTGAAGAAAATCAAGAAATAAATAATCAAATCAATATCAATACTAATCATGCTAAAAATCAAAATTCTTATTCCAGCCATTCTTTGTTGTTTTGCAACGATGGCAAGGGCCGGTGTTGTGGTGAAAGCCGGAAACATGGTGACCATCAACATCGAGACTCCTCAAGGTGAAGGTGCCAAGATTGTATGCCTTCAAGTAGTCAACGACAACATTATTCGCGTGAGGGCAACCAGTGAGGACGCATTGCCCGAGAAAAAAAGCCTGATGGTTGTTCCACAAAAAGGCTCGCCTGGTTTTGATGTGAACGAGGACGCACAAAAAGTGTATGTGAAGACAAAGAAAGTACAGGCTGTCGTCGACAAGCAAAATGGAGATGTGGCATTCTTTGATGCCAACGGCAAGCAATTACTCAAGGAAGCCAAGAACGGAAAGACTTTCAAGCGTTTCCGCGTTCCGGAGCGTGAGTTGGGCGTCTGCCAGAGGGAACTGTCGGAAGAAGAACTCAATGGCCTGTCATGGCGTCTGCTCTTTGAACCACAATCCGACCTCAAGGCCGTTTATGGATTGGGCCAACACCAGGCTGAGGAGTTCAACATGCTCGACAAGAATGAGGAACTATACCAATATAATACGAAGGTGAGTGTGCCTTTCGTGATGACCAATCTTAATTATGGTATATTGTGGGACAGTTATAGTCTCTGTCGATGGGGCAACCCGCAAGACTACATTCAACTCAACCGTGCTTTCAAACTCTATGACAAGAATGGAAAGCCAGGACATCTTACCGGAACTTATGTTGATAAGGAAGGGAAGAAGATTGTAAGGGGAGAGGATTCCATCTATTTCGAATTCGATTGCCCGTCGACATCGAAAATTGGCAATGCCACGGAAGATGGTGGCATCAAGAACCTGCCCAAGAACTTCAACCTTGATGGTGCATCGGTAGTTTACGATGGATTCATTGAGGCATCTGCTACCGATCTTTATCATTTTATCCTCTATTATGCTGGATACATGAGGGTGTTCATCGGTGGAGAGGAAGTGGTGGCCGAAAGATGGCGTACGGCATGGAACCCTAACTCATGGAAGTTTACTGCTCAGTTGCAGAAAGGCGTGAAGACACAACTCCGCATAGAATGGAAACCCGATGGTGGCGTTAGTTATTGTGGGTTGCGTGTCGCTCCTCCCTATGATGGCAACAAGCGAAAAGCCATTAGTATCTGGAGCGAAATGAGCCGTGACATGGATTACTATTTTATCGCCGGCAACAATATGGACGACGTCATCAGCGGATACCGTACGCTCACCGGCAAGGCTTCTCTCTATCCGAAATGGGTGTTGGGATTCTGGCAGAGTAGAGAACGTTACAAGAGTAGCGAGGATATCGAGAGCACGCTGTCTGAATTCAGGAAACGGCACATACCTGTCGACAATATCGTTCAGGACTGGAACTATTGGCCATTGCCCGACTGGGGAAGTCATCAGTTTGAGGCCTCGCGCTTTCCCAACCCACAGGCCATGCTCGACAGCGTGCACCAGATGCATGGCAGGTTTATGATTTCTGTATGGCCTAAGTTCTACAATACTGTCGACAACTATAAGGAACTTGACAGCAAGGGATGGATCTATCATCAGGCAATAACCGACGACATTCACGACTGGTTGGGTTACACTGGCTCATTCTACGATGCCTATGATGCTGGGGCACGGAAGATGTTCTGGCGACAGATGGACGAGAACCTTTATTCAAAGTATAAGTTCGGTATCGACGCTTGGTGGATGGACGCCTCGGAACCCAATGTGCGCGACTGTACTCCCATCTGGTATCGCAAGGCGCTCTCTGGACCCACAGCCCTCGGCACTTCCACAGAGTATTTCAACGCCTATTCCATTGTCAATGCCGATGCCATCTACAATGGCCAGCGCTCTGTCAATCCCAACCAGCGAGTTTTCCTGCTTACCCGTAGTGGTTTTGCCGGTGAGCAGCGCTTCTCCACTGCCACATGGTCGGGCGACATCGGTACTCGCTGGGAAGACATGCGTGCCCAGATGACGGCTGGCCTCAACTATTCGATGAGCGGCCTGCCCTTCTGGGGTATGGACCAAGGTGGATTCTCTGTGGAGAGTCGCTATGTAAAAGCACAGCAGGACTTTGACCAGACAGGGGTGGAAAGTGCTGACCTTACCGAATGGCGTGAACTCCAGGCACGATGGAACCAATTCGGGTGTTTCATCCCGCTCTATCGCGCTCATGGCCAGTGGCCCCTCCGCGAGGTGTGGAATATTGCTCCTGATGACCATCCTGCCTACAAGAGCATAGTGTGGTACGACAGATTCCGTTATCGCATCATGCCTTATCTCTATTCCATGGCGGCTTGGGTGCATTTCAACGACTATACCATGATGCGTGGCCTGGCGATGGATTTCAATGGCGACGAGAACGTATACGACATTCCTGACCAATGGATGTTTGGTCCTGCTTTCATGGCATGTCCTGTAGGTTACTATAAAGAACGCAGCCGTAGTGTGTATTTCCCGAAGCAATGCGGATGGTATGACCTGTATACAGGGGATTATATCCAAGGTGGACAAAGGATAGTGGTCGACGCACCCTATGAGAGGATGCCGGTCTTCGTGCGTGAGGGCAGTATTATACCTTTTGGCCCAGAGATGGAGTGGAGCGACGAGAAACCTGCATCACTCATCAATCTCTATGTGTATGAGGGTGCTGATGGACAGTTCAAACTCTACGAAGACGAAGGAACCAACTACAATTATGAAAAAGGTAAATATGCTACTATCAACATCTCGTATGATGATGCCAGCAAGACTCTGACCATAGGCAAGCGCGTGGGGGCTTTCAAGGGAATGCTCAAAGACCGCGTATTCAATGTGGTGGTGGTTTCTAAAGACAAAGCGCGCCCACTCAACCTTGATAATCCGGAAGGACAACTTGTCAACTATTCTGGCAAGGAACTGACGGTGAAACTATAAATCCAAGGCGTGAATAATGATTTGAGAATGATGTTATGAGAAAGGCATTCTTTTTCGTTCTTTTCGCCATCTCTACACTTGCGGTTACTGCCCGTGACCGCAAGTGTTTCGATGAAGGGTGGCTGTTCACCCTCGGCGACTCTGCCGCGATGGCTTCCGTCGACTACGACGACAGTTCGTGGCGACACCTTGACCTGCCCCACGACTGGGCCATCGAAGGAGACTTTCTTCCCTCACATCCTTCAGGAGCAGGTGGTGGGGCATTGCCTGGCGGCATAGGCTGGTATCGCAAGCATTTTGTCGTAGGTGAAGCCGACTGCTGCTTCATCGAATTCGATGGCGTATATATGAATTCCACGGTCTACGTGAATGGCAAACAAGTTGGTTTCCGTCCATATGGGTATAGTTCGTTCGAATACGATATCACGGCTTATATTAATAAAGGTGGAAACAATGTGGTTGCAGTGAAGGTGGACAACAGCGACCAGCCCAACTCCCGATGGTATAGTGGGTGTGGTATCTACCGCCATGTATGGCTCACTACTACATCCCGTACCCATATCAGCCATTGGGGAGTGCATGTGGTAACCGATGCGAAAGGCTCTGTGACAGTAAACACGGAATGGGTTTCGAATCTTCCAGCATCGCATGTAAAGATACGCAATACCATTCTTGATGCTGAGGGCAGGACGGTGGCAACCTCTACCACATCGAAATCCACAGCGAGGTTGAAAGTAGGCAAACCCCACCTCTGGTCGGTAGACAATCCTTATGTCTATACCGTGAAGACAGAATTGTTGTCGGGGAAAGAGATACTCGATACTTATTTCACCACAACGGGGTTCAGGGCTTTCAAGTTTGATCCACAGCATGGCTTCTCGCTCAATGGGAAGTCGATGAAACTCAATGGCGTGTGTGAACACCACGACCTGGGTTGCCTCGGCGCTGCCATCTATGAGGATGCCTTACACCGCAAACTTCTCATTCTCAAGGATATGGGAGTGAATGCCATACGTTGCTCGCACAATCCTCCTGCACCAGAATTGCTCAACATGTGCGATACCATGGGTTTTGTGGTGATGGATGAGTCGTTCGACATGTGGAGGCGCAAAAAAACACAGAATGATTATGCCCGCTTCTTTGACGAATGGCATGAGCGCGACCTCTCCGACCTGATTCTTCGCGACCGCAATCATCCTTCTGTGATGATGTGGAGTATTGGCAACGAGGTGCTTGAGCAATGGTCGTCGGCTGAGGCCGATACGCTCACTCTGGAACAGGCCAATCTGATTCTCAATGCAGGGCATGATGCTTCTACACTGGCAAAGGAAGGGGAGTTGAGCGTGAATTCCCTGCTGACGCGTCATTTGGCTGAAATCGTGCGTCGTCTTGACGATACGCGTCCAATTACTGCAGGGTGTAATGAGCCTGATCCAGGCAATCATCTTTTCAAGAGCGGTGCCATCGACATCATAGGCTTCAACTATCATCACCAATGGGTAAAGGATGTGCCCAAGAATTTCCCAGGAAAACCGTTTATCTTCAGCGAGAGCGTGTCGGCCTTGCAGTCACGTGGCTTCTACATGATGCCAAGTGATACGGTTTATGTGGCACCAAAAGAATGGTGGCTGCCTTACACCGATCCGTCGTTCAAGTGTAGTGCCTACGATAACATGCATGCGTCGTGGAGTAGCACTCATGAGGAAACATGGGATGTGGTGAAGCACAACGAATTTGTTGGCGGACAGTTCATTTGGACTGGATTCGACTACATTGGTGAACCTACACCGTATTCCTTCCCGGCTCGCAGCAGTTATTTCGGCATCATCGACTTGGCGGGCTTCCCTAAAGACACATATTATATGTATCAGAGTGAGTGGACAGACCAGCCTGTGCTGCATCTCTTCCCACACTGGAACTGGATAGAAGGCCAAACCATTGATATGTGGTGTTACTATAACCAAGCCGACGAAGTGGAGTTGTTCATCAATGGCAGGAGTCAGGGCGTGCGACAAAAGGCCGACTCGCATCAGTATCATGTCATGTGGCGTGTGGTCTTCGAACCGGGTGAGGTATGCGTGGTGGCACGTAAGGACGGCAAGGAGGTGCGCCGACAGGTCATCCGTACGGCAGGCCAGCCCGACCATATTCGTCTCACTCCTGACAGAAACGCACTCCTTGCCAATGGAAAGAGCCTGGCTTTCGTGAAGGTAGAGGTTGTGGACAAGGATGGCAACCTGTGCCCCAATGCAGAAAACCAAATTTTCTTTGATGTAAACGGGTGTGCTACCATAGCGGGAGTCGACAATGGTTGCCAGACATCCATGGAACGGTTTAAGGCCGACAATCGCAAGGCTTTCTCTGGTAAATGCTTTGTGGTGCTTCAGTCAAAGAAGCAACCAGGAACCATTCAACTCACGGCCAAGGGCGTGGATCTAAAACAAGCAACTATCGAATTGGTCGTAAAATAAAGATACTAACGTTTCGCATGTGTTTTGACGCCTACATAATTTAACATACAATATAAAAAAAGCTTCGAAGTCTGCTCAACTCATTGAAAATGAGTAACTTTACAATCGCCAAACCGTAAAGTTCAAACTTAGAAGCCGTGAGCAAAGTTACAACAATTATTTCAGATTCGAGAAGCTTTTTCTCAGAAAATGAGAATAACCGTGCAATTGATGCGATTATGAGAGTAATGGAGTGCATAAACATACGTCCTAGCCAGATAGGGACAGAGAAGAAGGGGAACTGCAGGTTTACGAACGTGCAGGTCCTGAATCTTCTGATGCTGTTCCCGTTCTTCGTCGTCAGGAATGCATACCGGTACTCGGGCTCTTCCCTAAGCCGCCTGTTCTGTTGTGAGAAGGACATGTTCTATCGTTTTATGAATGACGGTAACATTAAATGGCGTAAGCTGCTGTATGCTATGAACCTCCAACTGACACGCAAGATCAGTCGCAGTACGGAGGCTGGTCATGACAAGCCTGTTTGCCTGATTATCGATGATACTGACGCCCCGAAGAGCGGTCGCAAGAGCGAGCTCATCGGCAAGATATTCTCCCACCTTGAGCACAAGAGCATCTTGGGCTACAAGTGCCTGACGCTGCTGCTGAGCGACGGCCTGAGCCAGTTGTTCCTTGACTTCTCCATCCATGGTGAGGAGGGACGCAAGCCGGGAAAGAGACAGGGGCTGACGGACAAACAGCGCAGTGAGCGTTTCTCTGCCGACTACACGGGCCAAAGCGTGGAAGAGCGTGTCAGGGAGTACACCATGAAGAAGACCGACAAGGCCATAGAGATGGTGAAGTATGCCATCAAGCGGGGTATCCGGTTCGACTATCTGCTCATTGACAGCTGGTTTACCAGTACTGCCTTCGTGAGGCTCATAACGAGCCGCCACGTCAAGTGCCATCTGATAGGCATGGTTAAGCTTGGCAAGACCAAGTACCACACCAAGTGGGGCGACCTGACGGCCAACCAGATTATCGAGAAGCTCCAGAAGCAGGGGCTTACAAAGCACAACAGGACATTGAAGTGCACCTACTGCGCCATTGATGTGAAGTTCGCAGGAACCACCGTCCGCCTGTTCTTCTCGAAGCGGGGAAGGAAGGGACAGTGGAACGGACTGCTCACCACAGACCTCTCGCTCAGTTTCCTCAAGGCATACAGGACGTACGCCATGCGCTGGACTACCGAGGTGGCATATCACGACTGCAAGCAGCTGTTGGACTTCGGCAAGTGCCAGAGTGTACATTTCTCCGCACAGATTGCCAGCTTCACGCTGACGATGATGCAGTACAACATACTGTGTACGGTGAAACGGTTTGAGGCCTACGAGACCATCGGAGCCCTCTTCCGTGAAACCACAGGAAATACTCTCGAACTGTCCGCAGCGGACAGGATATGGGAGCTCATATCGGATACCATCCTGGAAATCGCAGAAATCATATCTGTCGATGCCAACGAAATGCTATCTGCTGTTATTGACGGGAATCCAAAGTTCAATAAGCTATATCAAATGTATAAATTAGTCGCAGGATGAATGAATATTCACTTGCGAAACTTTAGTAAAGATATGTGTCAAAATGAAGTGAACCCCCAAAGTAGTTTTCCTTACTTTTGGTGCATTGCTATTGCACTTGAATAAATTATACATAAATAATTTTGTTCTCTGCTCGATTTTGATTACCTTTGCCACAGCTTGGCGAAGTCACTTCGTCGGGAGGGTAATAAATATCATTTCTGTTGGCTCTTTTCTAGCCAACAATGAGTCAATGATGTGAACTGCGGGCGATTGATTGCAAATGATATAAGGATCATATGTAAGTATCAATATGGCTCTAAAGCGGTATCACTCTTTTTCTCATGTTTACAGATAACCTGTGCATTTTTGCACGGGGAGGTATTATTTTGAATGATTTTTTCATTCACTTGTTTGTCATTAATTCCCCTGCAGACTATCGTCAAGCATATTGTTGATAACAAGTGTGATACATTTCCATTTTGTTATATAACAACATAACAGCACAATGTTATATCCTTACAATTGACAACTAAAGATAGATGTAGGCAATATGGACTACAATAGGATATTGAAGGACAGAAGGTATGGATTAAGGTTTTTAAGGAAACTGTCATGGGGATCCGACAGCATTATGGTTAGACTGCAATACAAGATAAAAATGGGGTTTGGACCTAACATGAAGCACCCGAAACGTTTCTCGGAGAAATTGCAATTATACAAACTGAAATAACGTAATCCCGTGATGCCACGATGTATCGACAAGTATGATGTCAGGGCATTTCTATCTGGGATGTTCTGGATGGGTTTATGGATTTGCACTTACCAAGGGCTGGTAGAATCTGCCATCGCAAGGACCGTGTTGTTACTTACTAGAAACCTACTAGAAATACATTCATCCAAATGATAAAGGAAACCAATTCTTGTTCGGTGATGGTGCTGCTGCGACAATAATGTCAATAGATGGTGTCGCTCGTATTGGAGAATTCGTTTTGGGGATAGATGGAAGTGGTGCTAACAACTTAATGGTAAAGATGGGAGGTGCCCGGCACTCTAAACCACTTCAAGATGAAGACTTTGATGCCGATGGATATATCCTTACTTCTGATCATCTGTATATGAATGGCTAAGAAATCTTCAACTTCACATTTGATGCTGTGCCGCCATTGCTTGATAAGTGTTTTGATAAGGATTTTTTGTTAAAAGAACAAATAGACCTATTCATATTGCATCACGCCACTCATTAAAACTTAAATGTAATTAGGAAATGGTGTTTCCAAAGACCGTTTCTACATCAACATGGAGCGGACAGGCAATACTGTGTCATCTACCATTCCTATTGCATTGAAGAATGTACTCTTAGAAGGATTGGTATGCAAAGGGAAAAGTCATTGTCACCGATTTCGGAGTGGGGTATTCTTATGGTGCTTACATGTTGGACTTTTAGATTATGCGTTTCATAACTATTCTCAATTACGTGATATTGAGTATGATGTTAAAATATACTCTTCATATTAGATATCTTGAATAATGGTAGTTGTATACATGGATTATAAACATATTGCAAGAAATAGAAGTACTAGATAAATATTTATCAAAACTTACGTGGATTCCATCGGTATCATGTTGAGACCTCAATATCTGTTGAAAATGGGGTTCGGGCCGATTATTAAAATCAGATTCCACCCAGAATCATTTGATTATTTAATTATGAATTAGGAAAGCAGTTTGATGTCAGTATGTTCGGCAGTTAATCACTTAACTGCTAATGATTATTACTGTTAAATGCTTTGGTCTTTCTTCTATAACAAGGGAAGCATCCATCGAATTTTTTATGGGAATATAATAAATCAATCAGAATAGCATGAGGAACTTTGACCTACATTACAAAGATGAGTATATTGCATATATAATTTTATTAATATCAGGATTATTTTATTGCTACTTTACTCTTCCCGAAGAGAAACAACCTACATTTATCTTTTATGCAGGGTCTTTACTCTTATCAATGATGTTTGTCTATTTAAGTGAGATGACAAAGAAAAGAGGATATAGTGTCATGCTATTTGTGGTAGGATTGTTCATCTTAGGTTGCGCTATGGCTTTCAAACTTCCAGATGCTTTTGATGATGATGCATACATGAAGATATTTAGAAGAGCAAATAATCCAAGCATGTTTGCTTATCTGATGGCGACAAGTCATGAGAAAGGTTATTTGCTTCTTAATTGGTTGATGTATAGAATAACAGCAGGTAACTACAACTATTTTAAAGCAATAATTACTTTTATAACTTTTATTATATGGGGGATGGCTTTTAGAAAGGTCGGCTATATGAAAGGAAGTCAAATGTTTATGGTATTATTTTTATGGAGTCATTTCTATTTTTTTGTAATGAACGCCGGCCTAGTAAGGATTTTCATGGCAATTCCCACAGTTTTTATTGCCGTCACTTATATATGGAAAAACCAATGGAATAAGTTTTTTCTTTGGATTATAGCAGCTTCATTGTTCCATTTGTCCTCTTTGGTTATGCTGCTCTTGTTGTTTTTTAAATTAAACCAAAAATTCAATTATAATCATTGGATCTTTTTTACATTTTTGTCCTTTTTTGTGGTTGTCATTGCGCTTTTGACAATGGCTCAATTTTTAGTACCGTTATTGGGTGAAAGATATGAGGCGTACCAAAATGTAAGCGATATTAGTTTTAATGTAGGATCTTTCACCACACTTCCAGTATGGATAGCATGTTTCTATTTTTATAAAAATTTGCCCAAAGTCAGTTTAGAATATAGAAGAAAATTTATTATTGGTATGCTCCTTCTTTCTCTGTCGATTGTTTTTTCCGTTGCTGTCACAATAGTGCACGTTGGTCGTATCATTTTTTATTCTTATCTAGGGCTACTAATTGTCATTTCAGCTATATTCCAAATAAGGACAAGAGACTTCACAGACTTCATATTGAAATGCTTGCTAATTGTCTATTCATTGGTTTATGTAATGTCAACAACTTTAACCAATGATTATTGTTCAAAACTATTTCCTTACGAATCCTTCCTTACTAGTGAATGATTTTCCCTCAGTGGATGGAAAAGAAGATAATATTGCATTTACAATGGATTCTTTAATTAAGTTCTAATGAATAATTTCAATAAAAAAGTAGCCAAGGCAACGAAATGGTCGGGTATAACAACGTTATTATCTCGCTTAATATCGCCCATTTCAAGTATGGTTTTAGCGCGTCTGTTGACTCCGGAAGCTTTTGGAGTGGTGACTACAATGGCTATGATTATTTCTTTTGCTGACTTGTTGACTGATGCAGGTTTTCAAAAGTATCTCATTCAACATGAATTTAAAGATGATGTAGATAGAAATGAAAGTACAAATGTTGCTTTTTGGAGTAACTTTATTATGTCATTGCTGTTATGGGGTGTAATTATTGTTTTCGCTGATCCATTAGCCGCTCTTGTTGGTAATCCTGGTTTAGGTCATGTTTTGATTATTGCTTGTGTCGCTATTCCTTTAGCTGCCTTTTCAAGTATTCAAATGGCATTGTACAGAAGAGATTTAAATTTCAAAACTTTATTCAAGATAAGATTAGTGTCATTATTCATACCATTGGTAGTTACGGTGCCACTTGCGTTTTGGCTTCGTAGTTATTGGGCATTGGTTTTTGGTAATATTTTTAGACATACTATCAATGCAATTTTGTTAACTTATTTCTCTCCATGGAAACCACGCTTTTTCTATTCGTTTGCCAAACTAAAAGAAATGCTTTCATTTTCATTGTGGTCATTGGCTGAAGCCATTTCAATATGGATGACCATGAATTTTGATATATTTATTGTAGGAACAATGCTAAATCAACATTACTTAGGTTTATATAAAATATCAACAACTACTGTCGCTCAAATTGTAACCATTATTACAGCATCAACAACTCCTGTATTATTTTCATCATTATCTCGTTTGCAAAATGACGATAATAGTTTCCAAAAGTTGTTTTTCAAGTTTCAAAAACTAATCGGAATGTTGGTTATTCCCATCGGATTTGGTATTTTTTGTTTTAGCGATTTTATTACAGACATTTATTTGGGAAGTCAGTGGACAGAGGCTTCTGGATTCATTGGTTTATGGGGATTGATGAGTGCATTGACAATTGTATTATCCCATTATTGCAGTGAAGTTTTTCGTGCAAAAGGACGCCCTAAATTGTCTGTTTTATGTCAATGGTTGCATATTATAGCATTATGGCCAGTCATCATCATTTTTGTTAAATATGGTTTTCAAACTCTCTATATGGCTCGTTCTCTAGTGCGCATCCAGGGAATAATAGTTGGTCTATCAATTATGTATTTTCAGATACATTTTCCTGTATTAAAAATGATTACAAACGTTATACCTTCTATATTGGCTTCAATTCTAATGATGATATCAGCATTCATACTTAAGTCGTTTAACAATAGTACAGCATTCAATATTCTATATATACTTATATGTACATTAATATACCTAATTTCCATCCAATTATTTCCAACAGAAAGAAAGATGTTCAATAAGTATATAGTCGGTAAAATTAAGACTGCTTTTGTCAAAAAGCCTAATCCATAAGAGTCTTTGCCATATAAATAAACGTCATATTAATTATTGTATATGAAAAAATTTAACAAACATTCTTTTTGGGTAAGAGCACAAAGATTTTTCATTTTCAAATTCATTAGATTTTATTCTGATAAAAGGTATCTAGAAAAAATATTTCCATTATTTATTGGTTATCCTTTGAATTTGGATAATCCACAAACTTTCAATGAAAAATTGCAATGGCTTAAACTCTATGATCGTAACCCATTCTATACAAAGTTGGTAGATAAAGTTGAAGCCAAAAAAATAGTTTCATCTATGATCGGAACTCAATATGTTATCCCAACATTAGGTGTATGGAATAATGTTGATGAAATCGATTGGGATAAGCTTCCTCATCAATTTGTTGTCAAATCAACAAGTGATTCTGGTGGTGTTGTTGTATGTAAAGATAAAACTGCTTTTAATGTAGAAAAAGCGAAGGAAAAACTTAGAAGATTAGGAAGTAGAAATTATGTAAAATTTACAAAAGAATATCCTTATGCAAACGTTCCTCATAGATATATGGCAGAGCAATATATGGAAGATGAAGATAAAGAATTAAAAGATTACAAGTTTTTTTGTTTTGATGGTGTGCCACGTTTTTTGTTTGTTGCTACAGGAAGACAAAAAGGAGATTTGAGATTTGATTTTTTTGATACAGATTTTGGTTTTATTCCTGTGACAAAAGAACATCCAAATGCTGATGTTATGCCTACAAAACCTAAAAATTTCAAAAAAATGCTCGAGATAGCATCATTATTGTCGAAAGGAATTCCTCATGTAAGAGTTGATTTATATAATGTTAACGGGAAAATATATTTTAGTGAATTGACCTTTTATAGTGGAAGTGGTTTTACTCCTTTCAATCCTAGTGAATGGGATAGAAAATTTGGTTCATATTTGATTTTACCAAATAAGAAGAAATAATAATTATGATGAAAATAGCCATTTTTATGCCTAGAATTGTAGGTGGTGGATCTGAGCGTTTTGCCACCGTGCTTGCGAATGGATTATCTGCAAGAGGTCATGATGTTCGTTTGCTTACTGGTCCACCCAAAAAGGGTGAATATTATTTGAATAATAAAGTGAAACGTTTTATTCTTTATAAAAAAATATCATTATTAAAAGATGCCAAAACTTTGCATAAATATTTGAAAACGAATCAAATAGATGTTTGCGTTGCTGTTGGTGTATATCCCAATTTAGTCGCTGCATTGGCAAATATTCATTTGAAGTCATTCATCATATTGTCAGAGCGTAATGCCCCAAAACAAGATCACCTTTCCTTAAGAATTAGGATTCTTCGGAAGTTCCTCTATTGGAGAGGAGATGCTTTTGTTTTTCAAACACCTGATGCAAAAGCATTTTATAGCAAAAGCATTCAAAAACGAGGTATTGTTATTCCGAATCCATTGTTAGAGAACCTACCAATTCGCATTAAGAACACCCGTCATGAAATTGTAGCAGTTGGAAGACTAATGCCACAGAAGAATTATCCTTTGTTATTAGCAGCATTTGCTATGGTAGAAAAAAAGCATCCAAATTACATTCTAAGAATTTTTGGTCGGGGACCGCTCGAAGAAAAACTAAAATCATATGCTGAAAGCCTTGGTATTGCTGACAAAGTTATTTTTGAGGGGTTCTCGTTGAATGTTCATGATATAATTAAAGAATCAGAGATATATGTATTATCTTCTGATTTTGAAGGACTTCCCAATGCACTGATGGAAGCCATGGCGATGGGTTTTCCTGTCGTAAGCACAGACTGTCCTTGCGGTGGTCCTAAAATGATAATAGAAAACGAAATCAATGGAGTTCTGGTTCCTGTTGGTAACATAGAATTGATGGCAAGTTCGATATGTCGTTTCATAGAGGATGCTGATTTTCGTGAGAATTGTGCTAATGAAGCATTTAACGTTAGAGAGCGATTCTGTGTAGAAAATATCCTTAATCAATGGGATGATGTTTTTTCTAAATATGTTAATAATAATCGAACTGTAAACTGAAGAATAATGAAAATACTATTGGTGACATATCAACATATAGATGTTCGTGAGGATAAATGCTGGTGTAATTTTGCACTTCATGGAACACTAGAAAATATAAGTATATTGGGTGATTTATATGTCATTGGAGGGAGACCCCCTAAAAACAGAAAAACTGCTCAGCCAATAACTGAACATATTGATTTTCTAAAACCTGATCATGTTAGTTTTCTTTTACCTACTAGTAAGAGTATTCGTCAATACATTAAAAATAAACAATTAAACAGGAAGACTATTGAGCAAATGGTAAAGGGGAAAGATTTAGTAATAGGTTATGCTCCATCCCTTTCTGCTGAAGAAGCACAAAAAGCCGCACGAAAATACGGAATACCATTTATGACCTTTCTTGTTGGTAGTCCATGGGATATACTTATTAATCATCAACGTATACTCGCAAAAATGATGGCTCCAGTAAGGCTTATTTCAACTAGAAAAATGTTAAGAAATTCAGAATATGCTCATTATGTAACTCAACAATATCTTCAAAATAAATATCCTACAAAAGGGAAAACCTTGGGATGCTCGGACATCAATTTAGGAGAATTTGATTTAGGTGCTCTGCAGCGGCGTATTGTTAAAAGGAATAATATGACTTCATCATCTGAAATCAGACTGATAACTGTAGGAAGTATAGATGTCATCTACAAGGGACAAGAGTTTGTAATGGAAGCAATCGCCAAATTAAAAAAACGAGGCGATAGCCGTTATCACTATTATCTAATCGGAGGTCATAAAGGAGAAAGACTTCGCCAAATTTCTCAAAAATTGAACATTGAAGATCATGTACATTTTTTAGGTGTGAAGAATATCGAAGAGGTCTTTTCGTGGTTAGATAAATGTGATATTTATCTTCAACCCAGTCTAACTGAGGGCCTTCCACGTTCTGTTATAGAAGCTATGAGTAAAGCCCTCCCATGCATTGGTTTTCAAACTGGAGGTATTCCGGAATTGTTGGAATCCCAATATGTTCTAAAGCAAAAAGATGTGGATGGAATCGTGAATGCACTTGTAGAATTGGATAATGAAGATGAATATCTACGTGTGGCAAAGCGTAATTATATAGAAGCGCATAATTATGATCACAAGATATTACAAAATAAAATCCAAAATTTTTATATCGAAATAAAAAAGGAATTAGAAAAGAAAAAGACGATGAGATGATTGCTTCATTATTTTAAAATATTGGTGTCCGCTAAAAATGAATAACAGATAAAACACATGTCCGCAGTGCCGATAAACAGGCATTGCGGATTCGTTTTTCAAAAAGTAAGCCCCTTAGTCAAAAAACGAGCGTTCCGGTGGTATGGATTTTTCTTTCTCAAGTATGGCTAGCCAGTCTTTTTCCGGCTCTTCAAAGAACGAGTAGCAGTTGACATAGTACATGAGCATGATTCTGAACAAGGTGGCCATGCTTGAAAAGCTCCATGGGCGCTTTATTCTCTTTTGCATGACCATCAGCAGCAGGTTGGCGATGAGTGTCACCCAAATCTGTAACTTGATGGCATTGGCACTCTCTCCATAGAAGTAGCGCAGAGGGAAGTTTTGCTTTAACTGTTTGAAGATCAGCTCAATTTCCCAACGCTTTCTAAAAATCTCCACGATTTCCTCCGCCTCCATCTCCATGTCGTTGGTCAGCAGTGACACAAGCTTTGCCCTTGTCTTCTTGATGTCGACGTATGTGATGACCCTTGCATGGTGCGCAATGTCCTCGCCGTCCTTGGTGCGCTTTGTGAATGTCACATGTTGCACCCTGTACTCCATCAGCCCTTCTGGAGACATGTACATCGTGTCACTCTCTACCGTGTAGACGAGGTTCTTCTTCATCTTGGTGACATATGTAACCTCGCGTCTGGTCAGCTCCTCGAATTTTGCATAGTCGATGTATGCCCCGTCCATGGCCAGCAGGTCTCCTGCTGCATAGTTGGAAGGCTTGAGCATGAAACTGTCGTTTGTGGCGGCGGAGGTGAACCTGATGTCGGAAGGTACGCCCTCGTTGGCGTGTATGTTCGCATGGACCTTTATGCCGCCCTTCTTCTTTCCTGTCTTCGGATGGCGGCCCACGCCCTTGAATATGAGGTTGGAAAAGAGCGTGATGGTCGTGGAGTCGATGATTTGCAGCCTGCCAAGCCATTTGGGAGTCTGGCGTTTCCGGCTGTCCGAGGAAAGCTCGTCCTTGTAGGTGGCATACAAATCCCTGTAGGTCTCCTCGATGATGCTTTCCGGCCTTCTGGCGTTGGCGTCAGAGAGGGTACTGCGACGGGTCATCATGCTTATGCCAAGATGTGAGAACTTGCGTGCCTCTGGGAACATGGAGCCCGTTATCTCGCGAAGGGAGTCGAAACGCTTGATCACCGCGTAGAGCATGATTACGAGATGCTGCCACGCATCAAAGTGCTTCACATACCTCTCGCTGCCCTTTTCACGGCTGATTTTGAGAATTTTTGACTTGTTAAGCAAAGAAATCAGCTGACCATACATCGGCTGTCCGATAAAATGTGTACCTTTGTTCATGTTATTGTAGTTTTGTAGCAAAAACAAAGGTAACAAAAAAGGTCGAGTTCCAAGCGAGGGACTCGACCTAAATTTGTATAGGGTTCAAAAAGGTTTAGCGGACACCCCAAAAAAAAATATTAACTTTGCCGACGATATAGAAAATCACCAACCGAGTGAACGGATATCATCGGAATTGGTGAACGGCTATCGCCGGAATACGCAAACCATGCTATGCGTAATCATGGAGACGCTTACGCTACAGCGGTACCGTGTGGGTGATATTATCATTCAAAGGTAGGGCTTCAACTTACGGACAAAGTCTCTACTAAATTCATCAGCACCTCGAGCATTCAAATGTGTTCCGTCCTTAAAATATTCATTATTGTGTACATACTTTGAGTCATTTGAAAAATCAAGGAATGGAATTTGGTGCTTTTTACATAATTCACGAATAACAGACAATTCATTCTCTTCCATGCCATACCAAATGGGAGAAACAGCAAAAATAAGTTTCAAACCATTTGTTTCTTCAATCAACTTTTCCAAAAACTCAATCTTCAAAGAATCACAAATTGGTTTATTTATTTCTAATGATTTTCTATCGTCTTTTTTAATCCTCATGGTATCCAACATACCTTTTAAAGGCTTAAATCCATTGGATGCTTTTACCTTACTGGGTTTAAGATAATCTTGTAGTATTTTATGGGGTTTGGAATTGTAACGATACATTTGGCTTAGCATTTTATATTTCTCATTTTTATCAACAGCCTCAAAAATATCACGAATATTTGAACGCTCATAATATGATTTGAGGTTGCCAAGAAATTTATGGTTATTTTCACCTGCAAGCAAATCAAAACCATTTGAGAAATCATATACAACTATTTTAGGGCAATAACGTTCTTTTATCATTTGCCACCAACCATAAAACAGAACTATGCCTTGACCATCCATTCCGCAATTATAACATGATAAACCCAAAGAGTCGGAAAGAACTTTAGGATTGTAGTGATGGGCTGCCCTTGACGAACCCATAATCAAAATGTCATCTTGCACACTATTAGCAATATAATTCGGGCGACCGGCATATTCTCCATCACTATGCTGAGACAAATAAGAAAAAGTATATCCAACCAAACGGTCGATGACAACGAGGATAAAGAAAAAAATAGCAATTTTAATAAGAAAACTCTTCATCGTTTTAAAAATTTGCATATATAAATTGATCTGCTCCTAATACTCCAGCCATCATTATTGAAATGATAACAAAAAAATAAGAGAACCAGCGGACTAATCGTTTTTTGTTTTCAAACAACTTAAAGCGTGAAGGATAAAACTCATCCCTATAATCTTTTAAAAAAAGAACTATCATTCCAAATGCCAACAATGGTGTGGAAGAAAGTCCATCCATATTCAATACAAACGCCAATGATGGGTCAAAGATTCTTTTTATTACATTGCACCCATCTGAAAGAGTAGGCATACGGAAAAAAATCCACGCAAAATTGACAATCAAAAAAGTAATTGTAATTTTTATACATCGACCTAAAATACCATAATTGCACTTTTGTTGTCCTAATATCTTTTCAATTATTTGACAAACACCATGAATGCATCCCCATAAAATGAAAGTCCAATTAGCACCATGCCAAATGCCACTTACTAAAAATGTGACAAATATGTTCCAATAATTACGTGTTTTGGAACACTTATTTCCACCAAGTGGAATATAAACATAATCTTTTAGCCAAGTTGAAAGAGAGATGTGCCAACGATGCCAAAAGTCAGTAACACTGTATGCAAAATATGGTCTGCAAAAATTCTCCGTCAACTCAAAACCGAACAATTTACCTACACCTATAGCCATAAACGAATAGCCAGCAAAATCAGCATAAATCTGAAATGTATAGAGAAAACTAGCTAACAAACAAGTTAGTCCTGAATAATAATTATACTGTGGTAAAATTGTATCCACACTAAGAGCCAATCTATCTGCAACGACGACTTTCATAAACATACCCCAAAGTAACATTTTCAATCCTTCCACAGCTTTTCCATAATCGAAATATGGACGTAAGTTTCTCAACTGGGGTATAACGAGAAATGCTTTATTGATTGGGCCTGATAATATACTTGGGAAAAATGAAACGAACAGGGCGTATATAAGGAAATCCCGCTCAACTTCTTGACGCTTATAATAAACATCCCACAAATAGCCCAAAGCCTGGAACGTATAGAAAGAAATGCCGATAGGAACAGCCCAATTGAGACCTATCAAATTAAAACTAAGACCAAGCATTGCCAATGCATCACTAATAGTCTCATTTATGAAGTTAAAATACTTGAAGAAAGCCAACGGTAGTAATGCAAGCACCACGCTGCATGTCAATACTCGTTTAGGATGTTTTAATTTTATTACTAACAATGCAGCATAAAAGGTAACCACAGTCACACCAAGCAAAATAAGAGCATATACGGGCTTCCATTGCAAATATAACAAATAACTCACAAGGAGAAGGAACAAGTTGCGCCCTTTACTGTAACGCGCAGGAATGGCATAGTACAGCAGGAATATAAATGGGAACAGGACTAAGAAATTGAACGAGTTGAATATCATTCGTATCCATCATTCTTGCCTGACGATACCCGAAGTCAAACAATGTTAATAATACCGTTATTTCTACAAATGGAAAGCGGGGTATCTGGCTTTTTTACTTTTCGCAATTAAAAAATTACCACTGTATATAGTAACAAACAAAGCATTTTTAATACACACATAGACGACTTGCCATTTGATGTATGTGAAGGAAATATCACTATCAATACACCTACGAGAACAATATTCACCTACTTTAGCGTCAACATCACCTCTGAATTCGTTACGATATTCTCTTGTGGTAATTGTAAATTAACAATAAGTATCAGCTACGCAATTCAAAATGTAGCGCACTCTCCTTTATGTCGTTCCGAAATCCCAAAGAAATTGGCTCGACTTGAGTTTGCAGGTGCAAAGGTACATATTTCCCTGCTATTATTTATGTAAATCATAAATTAATTTATTGGTGTCCGCTAAAAATGAATAACGGACAGAACACGTGTCCGCAGTGCCGATAAACAGGCATTGCGGATTCGTTTTTCAATAGTAAGCCCCTAGTCAAAAAACGAGCGTTTCGGTGGAATGGATTCTTCTTTTTCAAGTATGGCTAGCCTGTCTTTTTCCGGCTCTTCAAAGAACGAGTAGCAGTTGACATAGTACATGAGCATGATTCTGAACAAGGTGGCCATGCTTGAAAAGCTCCATGGGCGCTTTATTCTCTTTTGCATGACCATCAGCAGCAAGTTTGCAATAAGCGTCACCCATATCTGTATCTTGATGGCATTGGCACACTCGCCATAGAAGTAGCACAATGGGAAGTTTTGCTTTAACTGTTTGAAGATCAGCTCAATTTCCCAGCGGCTTGAGCATGAAACTGTCGTTTGTGGCGGCTGAGGTGAACCTGATGTTGGACGGCACGCCCTCATTGGCGTGGATGTTGGCATGGGCCTTTATGCCGCCTTTCTTTCTGCCCGTCTTCAGATGACGGCCCACGCCCTTGAATATGAGGTTGGAGAAGAGCATGACGGTTGTGGAATCGATGACTTGAAGCCTGCCAAGCCACTTCGGGGTCTGGTGTTTGCGGCTGTCCGAGGAAAGTTCATCCTTGTAGGTGGCATACAGGTCCCTGTAGGTCTCCTCGAAGATGCTTTCCAGCCTGCGGGCATTGGCATCGGAGAGTGTACTGCGGCGGGGCATCATGCTTATGCCAAGATGCGAGAACTTGCGTGCCTCAGGGAACATGGAGTCCATGATCTTGCGGAGGGAGTCGAAACGCTTGATGACAGCATAGAGCATGATCACAAGATGCTGCCAGGCATCGAAGTGCTTCACATACCGCTCACCACCCTTTTCACGGCTGATTTTGTAAATTTTTGACTTGTCAAGCAAAGAAATCAGCTGACCATATATCGGCTGTCCGATAAAATGTGTACCTTTGTTCATGTTATTGTAGTTTTGTAGCAAAAACAAAGGTAACAAAAAAGGTCGAGTTCCAAGCGAGGGACTCGATCTAAATTTGTATAGGGTTCAAAAAGTTTTAGCGGACACCAATAAATAGAATGAAGTTAAAAGGAATGAGCCCGGCAAAATACCGAACTCAATACTTAGAGAGAAAATAACGTGTTTAACGACTAACTTTTGGGGAGCACTTCAGTATCTTATTCCCAGCCCATCGAGGATGCCACGAATTTCATTGGCCACACCCATCACTGTGTTCAATGCTCCGTTTTTCACACCCTCGACCATATATTTCGCGCATTGGCCTTCCAATTCGCCAATCTGACGCCTTTCATCAGGGGTGTAACGGTATTTCTGGATGTCTTGACGAATATCCTTGAATTTCAAGGCTGCGTCTCTCCAATCCTGGGGATCGTAATATGCTGCATTTTTTTGGAGGTCCTCAGAAAGGGCCTGAAGTTGATGAATGGGGTGCATCTTTGTTGCGCATGAACAGAGAAATGCGAAACAAACCATCATCATGGTCGCAGATTTAAGAAAAGTACGTATTATTCTCATTGTTTCATTATTTTGTTTTCGCATGCAAATATACAAAAAATGAAAGAAGTCAGTGTCTTTTTGTATTTTTTTTTAGGATTTTGTGCTTTATTGGCATTCATGCAAAAATAGCCCGATATGCCACTTCGTGGCGAATATAGGATGCGCCTCGGTATCGAAAATAAATCGAGATTTATTTTGCGCTACGCTCGGCTTTCACTATATTTGCCATGGTTTAATCAATAGGTGTGATTAATGGAAAAAGACAACAACGAGATTTCATTCTTGCATAGTGAATTCAGCACTAAACTCACTCTCAGTTATGCCCCGGGCATAAAAGCAGGGTTTCCTTCTCCGGCCGAAGCCTATGAGGTGGATGTGCTCGACTTCAATAAAGACATGATTCGCCATCCTGATACCACTTTCTATGGCAGGGTGAGAGGCGACTCCATGATAAATGCTGGCATATGTGATGGTGACATTTTGGTTATCGACCGTTCGATAGAGCCTCATAACGGCGATGTAGTGGTGGCCTATTACGACAATAAGTTTACGGTGAAATTTTTTGATAATACACATATCGACGAAGGGTACATCAACCTTGTACCTGCCAACCCGTCGTTTGAGACCTTCCGCATCACCGCCGATGACGACCTTACCATATGGGGGGTGGTGCAATACACAATAAAAGACTGGCGCCGGAAATAATGGCGTGAATCTTCATACTTCATCTGTTGGAATCATGTACGCATTGGTGGATGTAGACAATTGTTATGTGAGTTGCGAGCGGGTGTTCCGCCCCGACCTCATCGGCAAGCCCGTGGTGGTATTGTCTAACAATGATGGTTGTGTGGTTGCGCGCAGCAATGAAGCCAAGGCGTTGGGCGTGAAAGACGGTACTCCATTCTTTCAACTGCAAGACCTCTTTCCCCATCAACACATCTACGCTTTTTCCTCCAACTATGAGTTGTATGCCGATATGACAAGAAGACTGATGAACATCGTGCGCAATTCGGCACCCGTTTTCCATCGTTACAGCATCGATGAAGGTTTTTGCCAGTTGGACATCAAGGATTCCGACTCCCTGAGACAATGGGGCGAGGATTTGTATAAGCGCATCTGGCATGGTCTGGGCATGCCGGTAAGTATAGGCATTGCCCCAACAAAGACATTGGCAAAAGTAGCCAGCAAATTTGCCAAGAAATATCCCGGCTATCACCATTGTTGCGTCATCGATGATGAAAACAAACGTGAGGTGGCGCTCAAATTATTCCCTGTTGGTGATGTGTGGGGGATAGGGCGGCGATGGAGCAGGAAACTTGATACCCTCGGCGTACGGACAGCCTTCGACTTCGCCAACCACTCGTCGACTTGGGTAAGGTCGTATTTCAACATCGTAGGTCAACGTACATGGCAGGAACTCAATGGAATTGACTGCATTCCTTTTGACGACATGGAGATGGTGACGAAAAAAAGCATCTGCACCTCAAGGTCGTTTCCTACCATGCTGGGCGACATCGCCAGTCTGCGCACCCATGTGGCCAATTATGCTGCTCGTTGCGCAGAAAATCTGCGCCGGCAACACTCTGTGTCATCTGTCGTGGGCGTATTCATCGACACCAACCATTTCCGCGACGACTTGCAGCAATACGGAATGTCCTTCTCAATGGTCATGCCCACGCCAACCAATTCCACACAGCCCATAGTGAATTGTGCCATTCAATGCCTGGGAAAGATGTTCAGACCTGGCTACCTATATAAGAAAGCGGGTGTGATGATTCTCGACATCACCAATGAAAGCAACATTCAGACCAGTTTTCTTGACTATGAGCCCGAGCGCTACAAGAAAATGAGAAATCTGGATGAGGTCGTCGACAGAATCAACAAACTCAATGGCAGGGAAACGGTTGTGCTTGGTGCACAGCAGTATACGGCCAAAGGCGGAAAGGGTAGGGCAGGGCAGTTCGCCACTGCCATCAAGCGCGACCACATCAGTCCCTATTATACCACCCGTTGGTCGGATATCATAGATGTGGAATAGTGCCGTGAATGGATAGGCAACAGCACTTGGCTTATCTGATTTTGAACTGCCGATTCCCGATTTTCAAGATATAGATGCCGCGATGGGGCAACTGTATCTGGTTTTCGCCACCGATGGCCCTGCATTTCGCTACAAGTATGCCCTGAATATCATATACCATGATGTCTGTTCCATCCACCACACCTGTGATGGTCAGCAGGTCATCATTGAGACTCCAATGGTAAGCATCATCGGCTATGTCGTGTATGCCAGAATATTCATCCAGCAGAGCGGTGATGACGAGTCTTGTGCAGTTGGGCATCTCGAACGTATAGGTATCGCCTTCGATGGTTTCGTTAGTTGTCCCATTTTGTGCCACACGGGTTACCATCCATCCCGTCACTTGCTTGCCGTTGATAGGAGTGCCCTTGAGTGTGACATCATGCCCGCTGAAGAATTTTCCGTTGAAAGTACCCTTCGACAAGACGACATCATTGAAACTGATATTCACGCCTTCAAGGTCTTCGGCACTCATACTGGTGTTGACGGTCATGGGAACGGGAGTGCCGGTGTTATAGTAATCTGCAAGTTGCTTGTAGAAATGATTGGTGCGTTGTGATACCCAATTGCGGGCTGCGTTCAGTTCGTCGTTGTAATTGGGCCACCATTGGTTGATCAGTTTCCTGTGAAAGGGGTATTCGGTTTTGATCAGATCGTACATCGGGTCCCACACCTCCCTTGTACCAGTCACATTGAGGAAGTCGCCCATATAGATGGCAGCCCTGTCAAGGAACTCACGCTTGAAGTTCTCGTCTTCCATCATTCTCCTGAACAGCCGGGTATGCTCGTAATGGTTTGCCCAGTTTCGGTTGGAGTCATAGTTGGGGTCGTTAAGCCACTTGATGGTGTTGTAATCAGCACTCGAGCCATAGAGTCCCAGACCGAAGTCGGTGTCCTTGGCCACGAAGCGCCATTTCCCGCCTTCAGCACGCGGGCGCCACATCACAATGTTGTTGCCGGGAAAATCCTGATTGTTGTAATACAGGTTCATGACCATGAGGTTGATGAACTCCTTCCAGTCTATCCATTCCGCATATTCCTCCAACGTATGTCCGTGTTCTGTATAGAAAGCCTCAAACTCATGCCAGTTGTTCATGTCGCCTTCTTTCACGTCATACCAGTTCTCTATCATGTCGATATCTTCCAGTTCGTCATAATTGGAATAGATGTTGTCGGCAGTACTGCGTTCCCTGATGTTGAGTATACCTTTATATGTACCGTTGATATACACAATGGCAGGGCGCCATGCTTGCCAGTCAAGGTCGGTGTGACCGGCCATGGTCCGCTGGATGACGGCATCTCGCATATAGAGGTAATCGAAGTCGTTGCCGGCATTGCGCAAGATGATAGACTTGAAGTTGTCCATGCCCGGCTTCTGGTCGGGGAAGAACTCATATTCGAGTCTTTTTTCCCCAAATCGTTTGTTGGCGAAAACCACAAGCGACTTCAGCACGCAATCCCTCGATGCACCGCCTTGCACACGGGTCTCGCATAGTTGGTTGAGGATACTTTCGGTGTTCATTCCCTCAAAATACTCGAAATTGATAGGTCGTCGCCAGTCGTATTTGTAATTGGCTTGACCTCCTCCGTATGTTCCTTGTACGTATATGCCCAGTTTGTTGTCGTAAAAGAATTTGTCGTCGGTGACGATAGATACGACGGGCAGAGTGAGACTCCTATTGAGGAAGATGTACGAATGGGTGGTCGAACGTGGGGAAAGATACCCTTCGCAGAACAATTTCGCCCGAATAGTACGGGTGGTGTTGATGGTAATTGGATTGGAATACTTTGCACTCTCCCTGGTTGGTTCACTGCCATTGGTTGTATACCGGATGACTGTTCCTTCTGGACAGCCGTCGGGCAGGGAGAGGGTTAAAGAAAAGATAGAGTTGTTTGAGGTCACCTTGCCTGGAACGCTGAAAATGGGTTCCCCAAGGATGTCGCTGCAGATGGTGCCGCAGTTGGTAGAGGATGGGGTAGGGGTGTATTGGTATCCCCATACATCACTGCCGTCGGTTTCCCGGCCATACGAGATATTGGGCGATGGCTGTTTGGCCAATTTGGTCAATCCGTCGGCGACGGTATTGTTATGGAAAAGGTAAAGTGAGCCTTTTCCTGAGTCGATTCTGAAATTGGCATGTAAGCCGTCTGCGTCCTTGTCGCAGTAAATGACGATATATTGATGGGGGGATATGGCCCTGTTGGGCAATTTCCATGCTTCTTCCGGACTGTCGGTCAAGCCGATACTATACTGTGACAGGTATTCCGTGGTAGTACCTTGGTTGTATAGTTCCACCCACGAGTCCGGATATTCGTTGATGTCGTCGAGCAAGCAATCGATATTGGATTGCATCAACTCATTGATAACCAACTGCGCTTGGGTTGTCATCGCAGAGACCAGCAGGACAGTGGTGATGTAGAATGACTTAAGATTCATTATTCTATCTTTCTAAGCATTTGTCCAATTCTTCAGAAATGTATTTTTTGTCGAGTTTTTGTCCGATGAAGACAATTTTCTGCATTCTGTCACCATATTTCTCATGCCAGTCGCGGCGAAGGCCTGGTTCACGGTCCATCAGTTGTTGGAGTTCATCTTTCGGCATGGTGGCATACCATTTTCCAGCATTGCTGATGCTCACTTGTTTTCCTGCTTGTTCAAAGAGGTAACAGGTGTCTCTTTCATCGTAGAAATAGCAGATGCCTTTGGCGCGTATGATGTTTTTGGGCCATTTGCGGGCCACAAACTCATCAAAACGTCCTAAGTTCATGGGTTCTCTACGGTAGTATACATAGGTGCCAATACCGTATTCTTCCACTTCGCCTCCCTCATGGTGATGATGGTGGTGGTGATGGTGGTGATGGTGCCCCTCGCTTTCTTCGTCATGGTCTTCGTCATGTTCATGATGGTGATGTGCATCGTGCTCTTCGTCATCGTCATCATCATGGTGGTGGTCTTCTTCATCTTCATCCTCGTCCTCGTCATGGTGTTTTTCTATTTCCTTAACCCATGTAGCGGATGCTGCCACATCATTGAACTCAAACTCTTGAGTATCAAGGATTTTCGATAAGTCGAAATCGCAATAGTCGCAGGTGATGATTTCACCTTGTGGCTGTAGGGCATGAACGATCTGTTTGATTCTTTCTAATTCATTTTCAGGCACTTCCGAGGCTTTGTTCAAGATAATCTTATTGCAGAATTCTATTTGTTGAATGACAAGGTTTTCTATGTCATCCTCGTCGATGTTCTGGTTAAGCAAATCGTTTCCACCGGCAAAATCTGTCTGCATACGGAGAGCGTCGACCACAGTCACGATACAGTCGAGGCGAGCTAGGCCGTCTTTCACGTATTCTATTCCCATTGTTGGTATAGAACAAATCGTACGGGCTATCGGGGCTGGCTCACATATACCGCTGGCTTCGATGACAATATAGTCAAACTTCTTCATGCTGGTAATCTCGCGCAGTTGCTCAATGAGATCCATTTTCAACGTACAACAGATACAGCCATTCTGCAATGCCACCAGACTTTCATCTTTTTTGCCTACAATTCCACCTTTTTCAATCAGGTCGGCATCAATATTCACTTCGCCAATATCATTGACGATAACCGCGAATTTAATGCCTTGTTTGTTAAGAAGGATTTTGTTTACCAAAGTTGTCTTGCCACTTCCTAAATAACCGGTCAGCAGCAATACTGGGATTTCTCTTATGCTCATTTTATTCAAAAATTTAGAGATTGCAAAATTACACATTATTTTATATAAAAGATGTTTCTCGCTCGTTTTTTAACAATAATCAATACTGCGTTAGCACCGCTAGAATTCGATATGCATAAATTCAAAATAATCAATATTATGATAAATAGAATTTATTGTAAAAGATAACTATGCGAAACTTCAATCGTGAAGTCTTTTTGTCATGTGGTATCCCCTACTAAAAAAGAATTCCCTGTCGATACTTGGAAAACCGAAATAAGACATGAAAAAACAAAATTTGATATGACATGGATTTTTCTTTGTTTTTTCAACAGTCTTTATTATCTTTGTTCGTCACTAAAGAATATATTCAAGTAATGATAAAATTTGCCCTGAAACCGGTTATTATTTTCATCACCGTGCTGATGGCTTCGATGGCATCGGCACAGGAAAATCTTCAACGGAAAGCAATCACCTCAGACGTGAATAAGACTTTTCGTACGCTAAAGGAGAATCCCATAACAAGTGTGAAGAACCAACATCGCAGTGGCACATGCTGGGCTTATGCCACCTTGGGATACTTCGAGAGCGAGATTCTGCGGCTCACGGGGAAAACCTATGACCTGTGCGAGATGTTCGTGGTCGGCAAAGACTATATGGACTGTGCTACTCATTACGTGCGCATGCATGGCTACAGCCAGATTTCAGAAGGTGGCTCATGTGATGACGTGTTGGAGGTAATGCGCTTGCACGGCATTTGCCCTGAAAACGCCATGCCGGCACCTGGTTCGCTCACAGGCGACTCGTTGGCCAACTTCAAAGTGTTCTTCCCTGAACTGGAACGCAAGGTGAGCAGCATCGTGGTCAAAGACGCTAAACAACCCCTACCCCATTGGCAAGACAGCGTTCAGGCGGTCATCGAAAAATACATAGGTCGCTGCCCGGAAACATTCGTTTACGAGGGAAAGACCTATACCCCGAAATCATTTTTTGAAAGCCTGAGGCTTAATCTCGACGATTACGTGAGTCTCACGAGTTTCACCCATCATCCGTTCAATAAGTGGTTCATCATCGAGGCTCCTTACAAATGGCGGCTGAAGCCCAGTTACAACATCCCCATCGAACAGTTGATGGACGTGCTCGACAAGGCGCTGGATGTCGGTTATACCGTGGCATGGGGCGGAGACGTGACGGGTGATTTCACCCGAACGGGATTGGCCATGCTGCCCGATGGTGTCAAGCCTTCACAGCATTTGCGCCAGGAGCAGTGGAACGACTGGCGGTTTACCTACGACCATGTGATGCTCATCTACGGCAAAGCCGTTGACGAACAAGGGAATCCCTTCTATATGGTGAAGAACTCATGGGGAAAAAGTGGTCAGTACAATGGCATTTGGTATATGTCGCGCGACTATATTGCGCTCAACACCACTTATCTTTTCCTCAACCGCCACTCTCTCCCGAAGAAATTGCGTGATGCTACTGGAAAATCTGGTTTTTAAACGGATAGGATGAATAGGAAAGAATGCTGATGATGGTGATTGAAATGCAAAAACGGCAGAAGCGATAGGAGAAAAAATCAATGTTAGAAAAACTGTTCAATATAACAAAGAAAAAACCTGAAACCAAAGATGTCGCACTGACACTTTCAAGTGGTGGTGCCAGAGGACTGGCTCACATCGGTGCCATAGAGGTGTTGGAGGAACAGGGGTATCATATTACATCGATTGCGGGTTGCTCCATGGGCGCTCTCATCGGTGGCGTATATGCAACCGGAAAACTGCAGGAGTTCCGTGAGTGGATGAAGGGCATCGACCGCAAGAAGATGCTGGAACTGACCGACTTCTCCTTGTCGCTTAACCATTTCGTGAAAGGCGACCGTATCATTGAAGCCATCATGGAATTCGTGCCTGATATGGCTATTGAAGACCTTCCTATCCCCTATTGTGCCGTGGCTACAGACTGGGCGGCAGGACGCGAAGTGGTTATTCGCACAGGGAGCCTGTTTGAGGCAATTCGTGCCAGCATATCGCTGCCAACGTTCTACAAGCCCGTCCAACGCGACGGGATGATACTTATTGACGGTGGAGTGATTAACCCCTTTCCGTTGAACCGTGTGGTCCGCCACAAAGGAGACATCTTGGTGGGTGTGGATGTGAGCGGTCACAACTACAAGGCTCAGGGGGAGTTGAAACACGAACTCTCCGAACGACGCAAGGAGAACAGGTCTTTGGTTGCGCAGATCATCGACAAGGTGATTCCCGACAATCTCGACTTCAACTATTACACGATGCTCTCACGTGTCAGTTCGCTGATGATTCGTCAGAATTCTGTCTTGATGGCTCAGTTGATGAAGCCCGAAATACTCGTTGATATTCAAATGAGCCGCTATGGAGGATTCGATTACGACAAGTCGGAGAAACTGATTGCCATCGGACGGCAGAAGACGTTGAAGACGGTCAGCAAATATAACCAGCAGTCTAATAAAAAGGAATCAAAGAAGTAAGCAACCTATTTGATGACCTTTTTCTTGCCGTCTTCAATGTATATTCCCTTTGATGGAATCTTGAAGAGGCGACGGCCTTGAAGATCGTAAATTCCTTCTCGCGTAGTTCTGGTATAACATGGGGTCTCGATGGCAGCGAAGGCATCCCATCCGGCAGAGAGGTCCTCAAGGGTGATAACTCGGCTGTCGTTCATGCATTTTGTCCATTCCGCAGCGCTGGTCTTGTCTACAAACCTTCCGTTCCACGTCTGATACCAGGGCATCCACCACGACCAGACGGCTTCCTCCTCAAATTCCATGTCAATGTCAGGGATAGGGCCGTTTTCAGACAAGGCAATGATTTTCTTGCCGTTAGTGAGCAACTTGAGTTTGTCAAACGACATGTAGTTGCTGGAATAGTCGAAATCATTGTTGTAGATATCGGCGGAGACAACATCATAGTAGGTGTCGCCGGGATTCCAGTCGCCGTCGTTCTCACCTGCATTCCATATCCAGATGACATTGTGCACCCCCTTGACGTTTACCATCTCCTCAAAAACCAGATGGTAAAGTTTGACGAATGGTGCAGCCCCCTCGCGTCCCCACCAGAACCATCCTCCACTGGCCTCATGGAGAGGACGGAAGAGACAGGCGTAGCCCTTGTCCTGAAGGCCGAGGAAGTAGTCGGCCACGGTGTCGATGTCTTTAATGATGTTGGCATACAGTGCCGATGATGTATTCCAACTGCCGTCGGCATTCATCGCATCCGTAATCCTCATATTGCAGTCGGCGGTATAGAAAGCATCCGTTTGGCGGCTGGGGTCGCGCCAGTGCCATGTGAAGGCGGGCAGTCCTCCGCGACGGTAGGTGTCTTCAGCCAATTGAATGGATGCTGCCGTATATTCCTTGTTCCAATAGATGTCCTCACTCTTCCCTGTGGCATTCATGAAGTCGAAGCCAATAAGGGCGGGGTATTTCCCTGAAGCCTTATAGACGGCCTGCACGTCGGCATGTTGGGTGACATTCCCGTTTGCTGACGACATGTCACCTGTCATGATGCCCGAAATGGTCTTCTTCCCAAAATTCTCATAGAGAAATGTGTATAATGTTCTGGCAGCATCAGATGCCTGGGTGTCAACAGGATGGTCAGCGATGTCGAATTCCAAGGTGCTGCCCCCTCGGACTATACGGATGTAATCTATCCGGAACCAGGTCCAACTGGGTGTAATCACGATAGTATTCGTACCTTGATTCATGATGAAAGCACCCACTTCTGCTTCTTCCATACCATTGCCCGTTTGGAAGGAAAAGTTGTACCCATTGACGGTTACATTGACCACCTTAGGGCCATAAAGCGCGTCGTATCCGAGATGGAGAGTATATTTCCCCGACTCCGAAGCGTGATATGTAAAACTTATGATGGCGTTTTCATCCGTCAGTTCAAGGGCCTTTCCGCCAGAGTATTTGCTATCTTTTACGAGAGTGCAGTTGGCATAGATGGCATCCTCGGCTTCCAGTCTTGTATCGTCCTGTGCAATAGACAACTGTATGCCGCAGAGCATAGCAATGAGAAATAGTAGTATTTTTTGCATTGTGTAGTAGTTTGTTTCGGCAAAGATACGGAAAGTCGAGCGCAGAACAAAAGAATCTCATTCTTTTTTATGCCGAGACGGAGTATCTTCGCTACATAGTGGCTTTTGCCAGTCATGCGGTCAGCGTTGCCGGCGCATCCTGCGTTCCTGGCTTTTCTTGCGCATTTTCTCCAATTTCCTCTTGCTCACCCTTTTGTAAATGTTGTTCTTTTTCTCCACATAGGCATTGCCCAAGGAGTCGGCATAGAAATGAAACCATTCATCACCCACAAGTTGGGCTCTCACTTCCTTACCGTGTTTCAACTGCAGGGTGCGCCACATACCTGGTTTGGCAGGCACTGCGCTGATGCTGATGGTGAAGACCATACATGCCACCCACATCAACCATCTTCTGTATTTGTTATTCTTCATCTCACTATTCTCCTGTATTTTCTGGTGTCGCCTCGTTGTCAGCAACATCGGGTATGAGTTCAAGCAATTTTTCATCCAATGTGTCATTCTTGTAATACTCCAGCAACTTGTCCACCTCTGGCGACTTCTTGATGATAATGTCTTCATTGAAACTGTAATGGCGCACGACGAGCCTCATGGCCATCCGCTCCATTTCCCGTGTCAGTTTGCTTACCTCATTGGCTTGTCCAATCATCAGGCATGCACAAAAATAGGCAGTCAACTCTGTGGGACAGTCACCGATGCATTTGATGTGGCGGTCGTCAATCTCAAGGCTGAGTTCATCGGTGGTGATACACCATGCCATGGCATACTGCCCCGCTTCCCAGGCATTTGACGCAGACAGTTTATGGGTAAGATAGTATTCGGCACACCAGTAAGCATCACCACGGTGATAGGTACAAGCCTCTGTCGATTGTAGTTCTTCGGCCTGGCGCACGCCTCCACCTGGTTTTTCCAATGCTTCTATCGTTTCCTGGGTCTTCTGCATCTTGGCTGCGTCTCCCGCTCCTTCATAATACTGTTGCAAGTATTTTAATTCGTTGATATAGGTTTCTGAACCTACTCCTTTTAATTGATGAATAATGTCCAAAGCACGAAGTTGATAGCGTATGGCCTCCGGGAAATTTTCCAAACGAGCCTCCACTTCTGCTGCATGGATGAGAATCGATGCATAATCGAAATCCATTTTGCCTGTCTTTTCATACTCGCTGAGGGCTATCTTGCTGGCTTCCAATGCCTTTTCGCCCTCATCGGCAATAGCATAGTACACCGACAGATTGTCTTTTATAACGGCATATTGCTCCCTGTCCAATCCATTTCTTTCGTAAATACCACATAAAATACATGTTACGGAGATGGCGTCTTGAATTTGGTCATTGCGCATATAGCACTTGGCCAACAAAGCCATTGCGGTAAGATACGACTCGTCGGTCTCGCCATTGAAGTGCTTGTAAATAGTGCTACTACGCTTGAATAATTCAATGGCAGTAGCATAACTGCCTTTGTTCACAAGTATGGCCTTGCCCATGGAATCCGCTTTCTCTGCATATTCCATGTTCATCATGTCTGGAGGTACGTCTGTTTCATATTGGGCAGAGACCGTGGTCCATGATGTGAACGCCATGATAATGACAATAATAATCTTAGTCTTCAGTGTCATAATTTTATTTTTTTCAAAAATAGAAAGATTCATCGAATAACCAATGAATGATTAACAAAGATTATACAATTTATGATGATGCAGTATATCGTTTAACGATTTTTGATGATAAGGACATGAACATGAACTAATTCAAGATCATCTTGACGGATAAACTGCTATGCACGAGTAAAATACATATCCACAAGGATGGTTTATTTAAGAAATAGTATTATCTTTGCAAAAACTACTTTTATAAACAACAGATATGGATATCGCAAGAATACTCAATTACATTCGCTCTGCCAACAAGTTAATAGTCACTGCTTTATACTTTTTGGTTGGATTACTCGTCCAGGCACAAAACTCTTCGGCTTTCTGGTTGGGAGCCGACATCAGTGGCACTACAGAGATGGAGGCGAGAGGACAACGATTGTATAACCCTGCAGGAGAGATACGTGAAAACACGGCACTGATGAAGGAATATGGCATGAACGCCGTCCGCCTGCGTGTATGGGTGAACCCCAGAGGAGGCTTCTGTGGAAAAGAAGACGTCCTGGAGATGGCCAAGCGCGCCAAGTATTATGGCATGGCCGTGATGATCGACTTCCATTACAGCGACTGGTGGGCAGACCCTGGCAAGCAGCATATCCCCGCCGCATGGCAGTATATGAGTTACGACGAGATGCGCATGATGCTACGTTGGCACACCACTGATGTCTTGCAACTTCTCAAAGACCATCACATCGACGTGAAATGGGTGCAGGTGGGCAATGAGACCACCCATGGCTTTCTCTGGCCGATGGGGCGTGCCGAGGACAATATGCAGCAATATGCCGGTCTCACCCAAGCAGGCTACGAAGCCGTGAAAAGCGTCTATCCTGATGCTACCGTCATCGTGCACCTGGATGGCGGATGCGACCAGAAACGGTATGACTTTATCTTCGACGGACTGAAGAAGTATGGCGCCAGTTTCGACATGATAGGCATCAGTGTTTATCCTTATTGGGATAAGGAAGCCAAACTGGAGAGCAGTGTCGAAGGCACCATCAGGGATTTCACACGCAACATCATCCATCTCTATGAGAAATATGGCGTGGAGTCAATGGTGGTAGAAACGGGAACGGAAGTGAAATATCCGGTCGAGGGGAAAAAAATCATGAAAGACATCATCATGGCTGCCCGCCAACAATGCGGCGGTCATTGCCACGGCGTATTCTATTGGGCACCCGAGCTGGAAGGCCCCTACCCTCTCGGTGCATTCCAGAACCACCGTCCTACCGTCATCATGGACGCATTCAAAGAAGCCGCAGAAGAGATGAAATAATGGTTTTTGTATAATTACATGTACAAAATCACGTCTTTCAAAATAAAATCACTATTTTTGCATATATGAACCAAAATCTATCCTTTATAATGAAAAAAACACTCTTCACCCTATTGGCAACCCTGATGCTCTGCCTGGCATCACAAGCCCAAGAAATGAACTCCTGTCTCCACATCGCCGACTACGTCTTGCGCATGGATGTCAAAGTCGCCCATAAAGTGATGAAGCAGGAAGGGTTCAAGAAAGTCACACGAAGAGACGACACCATCTTTTATACCTCCAAGAAGACGAAAACCGACGCAATGCTGGTCATTGTTGGCGACCATGTGGACTACATGAAATTCCTCTTCTCCACAGCCCCGTCTCCCCGCGAAGTGGAAGGTGCTGCCAGAATGTGTGGCTACAAACCCGTTGGCGGCATGGGGCCTAACCGCAAGTTCATCAAGGAACCCTATGCGCTCTATACTTCTCCCGTGCAAGACGACCCCCATTATGTATATGGCTTCGTCATCAAGTATGAGCCGCAAGGCTGGTAATTATTCGTAAACCTTTATTTCCTGTTGGCCGGTAAGTGCGCGATAAACATTGTGCGCCAGTGCTGTCAGTTCATCCTCTCCTGGATACACAAACACAGGAGCAAGATATTCCAGCCGCTTGATGAGCCCTTCGGTCACGTATTTGCTCTGCGACATGGCACCCGTGAGTATCACGGCATCTACATGGCCATAAGTCACCGGAGCGAGTGATGCCAGGTATCGGGCCACTTGGTATATCATCGCGTCGAGAATCAAGCGGGCGTGCTCATCACCGGCAGCGATGCGTTTCTCCACCTCACGCACATCGTTGGTGCCGAGGTGTGCCGTAAGTCCACTGTGCCCGTTGACCTTGCGGAGCATTTCCTTCTCATTGTACTGGCCACTGTAGCAGAGTTTGATGAGTTGCACAGAAGGCAGGGTGCCGGCGCGGGATGGACTAAACGGACCGTCTCCGCTAAGGGCGTCACTACATGCTATGGCACGGCCATTGTGGTGCATGGCAAAGGAGATGCCACTGCCGAGGTGGCATACTATCAAGTCTTGTTCTTCATATTTCACGCCATGCTCCCGACAGTATCGCTTGGCTATCTCGCGCTGGTTCAGGGCATGCCAGATGGTCTGGTGGGGTATTTCGGGCATTCCAGAAATCCTGGCCACATCCTCCAGTTCGTCTACCACACCTGGGTCTACTGTGAAAGCCCTGCACCCGGGAATCTCCTTCGCGATGCTCAAGGCTATCAGCGAACCGAGGTTGCACGCGTGATGCAGACGGGGGTGCATGGTATCCTCTATCACTTTCTCATTCAACTCATATACACCGCTTTCGATGGGCTTGACAAGCCCTCCGCGCCCTACCACGACATCGAAATCCATGTCAAAACCCTGGCGCTTCAATTCCTCAATGAGTTTCTCCTTACGGTAATCGAATTCATCCATGATAAACGGGTATTGGCACAATTCCTCAAAAGGATGGTTGATGCAGGCATGCATCACAATTTCTTCGTCGATGAATACTCCGACTTTTGTCGAAATCATTCCTGGGTTGATAGCAAGTATTTTCATAGTGTTATTGTATTGGGCTAACGATGTTTGGGCATAATATCATGCCTTTTCGGATATTTATTGCAAAAATATAATTTTATTTTTATTCTGCAAACAAATCGGGAAAGATTTTTCTCTGCGAATTGAAAAATCTGCTCATAAAAAAGCCGGGGATAATGGCAATCCCCGGCTTAGCCTATTCTTCGTCGTCTGTAAGCGGTTTGCCCTGCTTCAGACGTTCCACGTATTCGTCTATCATGTGCAATTCTCGCGGAATCTTGATGCTTTGCGGACAGTGGGGCTCGCATTGCCCACACTGGATGCAGTGATTGGCCTGACGCATTTTCGGAACCGCCCTGTCAAGTCCGATGAGGAAGATGCGGCGGTTGCGCTTATAATTCTCGTCCATCAGGTCACGGGGAAGTGTACCCTCGTTCTTGCATTTGTTGTAGTGTACGAAGATACCGGGTATATCGATACCGTACGGACAGGGCATGCAGTATTTGCAGTCGTTGCACGGAATGGTTGCCACACCCACGATTTCCTTGGCGATATCATAGAGAAATTTGTTGTCGTCCTCAGTGAGAGGCTCCAACGGACTATACGACATCAGGTTGTCTTTCAAGTGCTCCATATAGGTCATGCCGCTGAGCACAGTGAGCACTCCCTCTGGTGTTCCGGCATATCTGAAGGCCCATGATGCCACCGACTTCCCTGGGTCACGCTGCTTCATCCGCTTTATCAGATATTGGGGGATGTTGAACAGTCGGCCACCCAACAGCGGCTCCATCACCACAGCAGGAATATTTCTCTTCTGCAATTCAGCATAGAGGTAACAGGCATCGGTATTGGTTTCATTGATTTCGTCGGCAAAATCCCAATCCAGATAGTTGAGTTCTATCTGCACGAAATCCCATTTGTATTTGTCGTGCTGGGTCATCAGGAAGTCGAAGGCTTCTACGTCGCCATGAAACGAGAATCCAAGGTTCTTAATACGCCCTGCTTCACGTTCTGCCACGAGATAGTCCATGATACCATTGTTGACGAACCTGGCGTTGAAATTCTCCATTCCTCCCATGCCCACGGCATGCAGCAGGTAATAGTCGATGTAGTCTACTTGCAGCGCTTTCATCGAGTTGAGGTACATCTCTTTGGAAGAAGGGAGGTTCCAGTTCGAAGGGTCGAAATTCGACAACTTGGTAGCCACCAAATACTTCTCGCGGGGATGGCGGTGAAGGGCTATTCCCGTCGATTCCTCCGAATGCCCCTGGCAATAGGCTGGTGAGGTGTCGAAGTAGTTTACGCCATGCTCAATGGCATAGTCCACCAACTTGTTCACCATTTCCTGGTCAATGGTCTCTTTGCCATCTTTCCCTCCGGGGAGATTGGGCAGGCGCATCATACCGTATCCCAGAAGCGACACCTGTTTCTTGGTGTGCGGGTCGGTGCGGAAGGTCATCTTCCCCTTGGGGGGCTCCACTTGATTCTTGTACTCATCGGCGGTATCTAAACTGCCACCCGATTTCTGGCAACCAGAGACGGCAGCAGCCGTAGCCAATGAGCCAGCCCCGAACAGTTTGAGGAATTTACGTCTTGAAATATCTGTCTTGCTCATATTGTCGGTTATTATTGATTATACGGTTTTATGCACTTCATGACCTTCCACGAAGATGGCGGGGTATGGTCGGGCGGGACACAGGTGCTCACAGGAACCACAGCCGATACAACGGCTTTCGTTGACGGCAGGAATGAAGGGCGATTCCTCGTCGTTCTCGTCGAGTTGCACCATCTCTATCGCTCCCACCGGACAATGGCGTGAACAGTTGCCGCACTCCACACCGTCGGTCACCGCCACACAGTTCTTCTGGATGAACACGGCATGGCCCACCTGCACCGACGACTTGTCTTCCACGGAGATGGGTTTGATGGCACCTGTGGGACAGACTTCGGAACAACGGTTGCACTCTGGCCTGCAATACCCTCGTTCATACGACATCATGGGCTGCATCAGTTTGGTCAGGTCGGATGATGGGCGCAGCACGCCATTGGGACACTCCGACACGCATAGTTGACAGGCAGTGCAATGCTTTTGCATGTTCTTCGCGCTCAGCGATCCTGGAGGGGTGATGGGGGTCTGACGTTTGGGAGCAAGTTTCTCCTCTATCACAGCCAGTCCGCCGTCCACCTTTTTCTTCTCCTGCGCCATGGCAGCGGTGGTCATCAATGCTGTTGCCAACAAGAATGAGCGCTTGCCCTCATCCACTGCAGTTGCTTCCTCTTTTGTTGCTGCCGCGGCTGTTTTCTTGGTCTTCTTTATGGTATAAGCCAAGGCGCCGAATTTGCACTTGTCTATACAATTTCCACAGACTACGCAGCGGCTATAGTCCACACTGTGTGTCTTGAAGTCGATGCACGCCGCTTTGCAGTTTTTCGAGCAGAGCGAGCAGTTTTTGCATTTCCCTTCATCGAAGTGGATTTTGAACAAGGAGAAACGGGCAAAGAAACTAAGAAACGTACCCACAGGGCAGATGGTGTTGCAGTAGGTTCTCCCATGCCTGAATGCCAGGAATCCGATGATGAGCAACGTAGCCAGGGCAATCAGGAAGGTGGTCAGGCTCTTCATCCACACATCGGTAGTGTAGAAAGCATAACTGTCTACACGTTCTGCTATAGAGGCGAGCACGTTGTTGCCCAGTTGCCATAGCGGCTGAAGGAGAAATGTCGCAATCCTTCCGAAACTGCTGTATGGGGCCAGCAGGGCTACAACAGAGGCTAGTCCTGCAAAAATGGAGGCCACCATTACTACGAGCATGGTGTAGCGCAGCCATGATTTCGCTGCAGAATACGAATACTTGTTCTTCTTCCTGTTCAGTCTCGCTATCACATCTTGCATGATTCCCAGCGGACAGATGACCGAGCAATAGATGCGCCCGAAAATCAATGTGAGGAGCAGCAATCCTGCGATGACTAAGAAATTCAGTGCCAGGACAGCCGGCAGGAACTGGATTTTTGCCATCCATGAAAACCAATGGTGGATGGTACCGGTGAAATCAAGGAAAAGCAAGGTTATTCCGATAAAGAACAACCCGGCAAGAATAATTCTTATTTTGCGAAGCATGTTGTTATAGGTGTATTTTCTGCAAATTTACGAAAAAAAACAAAGCGGAGACTATAATGTGCGGGAATTTTAACAATAATTTCCCACGCTGCCAATCATTTGGCTATCCTGATGACTGGCGCGATGGTATTTGTGGCTGGTTGGGGGAGTGCCACAACAAGCCCATCGGTTGTTTGCTTCGTTTTCAGTTTTCCATAGCCAAGTAAGTAAACCGACTTTATGGCCTTCTTGAAATATGGATTCCCCTTGGCCAGCGATTTCACCACAAGTGTTCCGTCTACCGGCCATCCCATCGCTGTAACATAGAGATACTTCGATGTCTGGTTGAACCGGATGTCACGATAGTCCATATTGGAATACTGTCCGTCGTTGAAACCTTGTGCACTGATGGCAATATCTTTCTCTGCCACAGGACCTTCACCGAAAATCTTCCAGGGACGGGTGCCGAAAATGCTTTCTCCATTGACATTCATCCATGCCTCAAGTTCGTCAAGAATGAGCGACTCTTTCTCATCATAAGTACCGTCTGCTCTCAAAGGGACAGAAAGGAGCAAATTGCCATTCTTGGATACGATATCTACAAGTTGCTTCACCACCGTGGCGGCACTCTTATAGCCATTGCGCTCGTAAATGCTGGTATTGTAATGCCACCCTCCGATGCAATTACAGGTCTGCCAGGGTTCAGGGATGATTTCGTTGGGGGCGCCACGCTCCACATCCCATGTCAGGGCCTTGCGCTGTGCCTCATTGAGTATTTTACCGAACACCACTGCTCGGGGGTTGGTGTTGTAGAAGTGTGTGGCAATACGCAGGCCACAGTCGCTGATAGGATGGAATGGCAGCACGGTGACATCAAAATAGATGAGGTCGGGATGATAGCGGTTGATGGCATCAAGGGTGCGGTCGAAAAAGTTGGTGACGAACTCCTGTGAAGGTGTTGCCGCCCCGTTTTCCCATCCCCATTGGCGATGAATGCTGTTGTTGGCCCATGAGCGGTCGCTCATAGGGTGGTTCTGCTGGTATAGCATCTGTGGGTCGTAGCCTTCCCACCATTTTCCCTTGCCGTCGTCCTTGGTGAGATGACCGTCGTAGTAGACTCCCGCTTTCGGTCCGTTCACGTCATATCGTTGAGCGGTCTCATACCATGTCCAGGCATGGTCGGCATGGAAGGATATGCCCAATGGCAACCCGTGTTTCCTGGCTGCTTTGGCCCATCCGTCGAGGATGTCTTTCTCCGGACCGATATTCTTCGAGTTCCAGGGTTGGTAGCGTGAGTCCCATAGGTCGTAATTGTCGTGATGGTTGCCCAATACAAAGAAATATTTCGCCCCACATCGTTTGTAGCGTTCCACGAGTTTGTCGGGGTCCCATTTCTCAGCCTTGAATAATGGCAGTACATCCTTGAAACCAAACTCTGAAGGGTGGCCATAATGCTCCACATGATATCGGTATTGCTCAGAGCCTTCGATATACATACCACGGGCCATCCAGTCGCCGGAGCCTTCCACGCACTGTGGCCCCCAGTGCGCCCAGATGCCAAATTTGGCGTCACGAAACCATTCCGGCGTCTGGTGTGTGCTCAGCGAAGTCCATGTGGGTTCGTATTGGCCGGTCTGCATTTTCTCATGTTGTTCTGATACAGGCACCTGATAAGTCTGGGCATTCGCTGCTGTCGACATGGCGAAAAGCGCCAGGAGAATTGTGTTGAGTTTCTTGTTTTCCATATTTAGAAAGATGACAACAAATGAATTGTTTTTTTCCTTTGCCACAAAAATACTATTTTTTTGGCAGTGCTGCAAATCACACGGCTTTTTATTGTTGTCGAAGCCTATATATGCGTCGAAATGATAACATTATTTAAAAAGAACACGTTTTTTTTGTATTAACCCGCCTTTTGCTTATTTTTGCACGACAAATAAAAGGTGTTGTATAAGGCAACACTTAGGAAATGTATATGATAAGGAAATTCATGATATCGTTTTTGGGGACGGCACTGGTCATGTCGATGATTGTCGGTTGCCATCACAAACCCACGGTGCAGGAGTTGGGTATCGTGCTCGACACTCTCCGTGCCGATACGGTCGCCGCCCTGAGCGACTCTGCTGCTCAGCCCCATTGCGAGGTGCACCTGCAACTTCTCACGTTTGCCGACAAGAAGTACGCCCCCTTGAACGACAGTTTGCTCCATTCCGACATCTTGTCGCCTCAATACCTCTCGTTGGGCAGCAAAGTCTTCATCCCTAAAGAGGCGGTCGACTCGTTTATCCAGCGCTATATAGAAGACTACCGCTCGTTTTTCTCCGGCATCTACATCGACGAACCTACAGTCGAGGCTGCCACTATAGGATACAAGGTAACCTCACAGGTGGAAGTGGGCAGTGACAACGTACTCAACTACCTGGCTAAAGCCACCGTCGATCAAGGCACCATCTCCACCAATTATACCATTTGCCTTAACCTTGACCTCACCCGGCAGCGCATCTTGCACCTGGACGACATCTTCGTTCACGGAGCAGAGAAAGGACTCGCCGATGCCATCGCAGAGCAATTGATGAAACAAACCTCCACCAAGTCGGTTGATGCGCTTCAACAAGCGGGGTTCTTTGTAAACAGCACCCCCTACCCTACAGAGAACTTCATCCTCAAAGACAACGGCATTACTTTTGTCTATGTCACCGGCGAGATTGCCGACCGTTCTAAGGGGGAAATACAGGTAGAAGTGAAAAATTCAGCCATCAAGCCTCTTTTCAAGCAATGAAGACCATACTGAAATACTTTCCCCATCTGTCTGCAGAACAGGAAAGGCAGTTTGCTGCCCTTTATGACCTGTATGCCGATTGGAATCAAAAGGTGAACGTCGTCTCACGCAAAGACATCGAGCATCTTTACGAGCACCATGTGCTGCATTCGTTGAGCATCTCCTTTGGCCTGCATCCCACATCGGGCACCAATATTCTTGATTTCGGTACAGGTGGCGGGTTCCCTGGCATTCCCTTGGCCATCCTCTGGCCGGATTGTGCGTTTCATCTCATTGATGGCACGGGAAAGAAAATCAAGGTGGTAAACGAGGTGGCGGGTGCCATCGGCCTCCGCAATGTCAGGGCTTCCCATATCCGAGGCGAGGAAGAGCGCGGGAAATACGACTTCGTGGTAAGCCGGGCGGTCATGCCCTTGCCCGACTTGGTGCGTATCGTGCGCAAAAACATCTCCAAGGTGCAGCACAACGCCATGGCCAATGGCATCTTCTGTTTGAAAGGAGGCAACATCGACCCGGAAATCTCACCGTTCAGGAATACCGTGGAGGTAATGCCTGTAAGCGACTGGATATCAGAAGAATGGTTTAAGGAAAAATCACTCATATACTTACCCTTATGATGAAGATACAACGATTTGTGTGCAACATGATACAAGAGAACTGCTATGTTCTCAGCGACGACAGCAGTGAGTGCGTCATCGTAGACTGCGGCGCTTGGTATGACACCGAACGAAAGGCTATCCTCGCCTATATCCGCGACAACCACCTTGTGCCCAAACACCTGCTCTGCACACACGGCCATTGCGACCATAATTTCGGCAACAACACGATTTTCGATGAGTTCGCCCTTGGCCCCGAGGTACACAAAGACGACGAGTCTCTGATGAACAAACTGCCTCAGCAGTCGATGATGTTCATCGGAGCAGTTCCTCCCTACCCCTTCCCTGCCATCAGCCGTCTGCTCGACGATGGCGATACCATTACCTTCGGCCAACATACCATCAAGGTAATACACACCCCAGGCCACTCGCGTGGCTCTGTTTGCTTCTATATCGAAGATGAGCACATCCTCCTCACTGGCGACACCCTCTTCCATCTTTCCATCGGGCGCACCGACTTGGAGGGCGGAAGCATGATGCAGATTATCCAGAGTCTCAGGTCGCTGGCTCAACTACCCGACGAGACCCAGGTGCTGCCCGGTCATGGAGGCGTCACCACGATAGGCGATGAATTGCGTGTGAACCCTTATCTCGACCGATGACGGAGAAAATCATACTCGGAATCGACCCAGGTACCAATGTCATGGGATATGGCGTGGTGAAGGTGGAGGGCAACCGTGCGTCGATGCTTGCCATGGGGATAATAGACCTGAGGAAGATGGGCGATGCTTACCTGAAGTTGGGGCATATCTTCGAGCGCATGTCGGGCATCATCGATGCCTTCCTGCCCGATGAGGTGGCCATTGAGGCTCCATTCTTCGGCAAGAACGTGCAATCAATGCTGAAACTCGGCAGGGCACAGGGCGTAGCCATCGCCGCTGCCATCCATCGCGACATTCCTATCCATGAATACGCGCCGCTGAAAATAAAGATGGCCATCACGGGCAATGGTTCTGCCTCGAAGCAACAGGTGGCTGGGATGTTGAGCCGTCTGCTGAATATCTCTGCAGAAGAGATGCCCCGTTTCCTTGATGCCACCGATGCGCTTGCTGCAGCCTATTGCCATTATCTGCAGATGGGAAAGCCATCGTCCGACGCCCATTTCAGAGGATGGAAAGACTTCGTCAACAAAAACAAAGACCGGGTATGCAAGCAACCATCAAAATAGAGAACGGCATCGCCCGCATGCCTCAATGGCGCATGGCAAAGCCTGTGGATTTCACGGCTCTTGCCGACGAGCATATCGCCATCGTCGGTCGCAATGGCAGTGGCAAAACCATGCTGGTCGACATCTTGGTGGGGCGCCACCCATTGCTGGGCACAGAGCCCGCCTATGACTTCTCGCCAAGTGAAAAGCCTCTGGCTGCCGACAACATCAAATACATCACCTTTCGCGACTGCTATGGTGGCGACAACGACTCCACCTACTACTTGCAACAACGCTGGAACCAACACGACATCGACGAGCAAACGCCTACGGTGAGCAGCCTGCTGGAACAGGAATTCCTGCTCACTGGACCCGATACGCCAGAAAGGCGTGCTTTTCAGGAGCACCTCTACCAACTCTTCGGGCTTACTCCGTTGCTCGACAAGTATATCATCCTGCTCTCAAGTGGCGAGTTGAGGAAATTCCAATTGGCGAAAGCCCTTTTTTCCAGACCGCGTGTCTTGCTGATGGACAATCCTTTCATTGGGCTCGACAGCATGGCTCGCCAACAGTTAAAAGACTTGCTTACCGACCTCTCACGGGAATATGCCTTGCAGTTGATTCTTGTACTGGCAAAGACCGATGATATACCCGATTTCATCACTCATGTGGTAGTTGTCGACAATAGGGAAATCGTGGCGAAAATGCCGATACGGAAATTTCTCGAGGTAAGGAAACAACGGGCAGTGGGCATGTTGTCGAAACAGAAGGCCGACAGTCTGCTCCGTCTTCCCTACAAGGAGAGCGAATACCATGCCGAAGAGGTGGTCAGGCTGCGGAATGTCTCCATACGTTATGGCACACGCACCATCCTGAGAAATCTCGACTGGGTGGTGAGAAACGGCGAACGGTGGGCACTCAGTGGCAGCAATGGTTCGGGCAAGTCTACATTGCTCAGTCTCATCTGTGCCGACAATCCCCAAGGATATGCCAGCGACATCACGCTCTTCGATATTCCGCGGGGGTCGGGTGAAACCATTTGGGATATTAAACGTCATATAGGATATGTATCCCCTGAGATGCACAGGGCCTACCGCAAGGACCTGCCTGCCATACAGGTGGTGGCTAGTGGATTGAAAGACTCTGTGGGGCTTTATGCAAGGCCTACTGAGGAGGAATATGAAACCTGTCGCTGGTGGATGGAACTCTTTGGCATCGGACATCTGCACACGCGGTCGTTCCTGAGCCTGTCGAGTGGTGAACAGCGCCTTGTTTTACTGGCCAGGGCCTTTGTGAAAGACCCGGAACTGCTGATTCTCGACGAGCCTCTGCATGGCCTCGACGACAGCAACCGGCAGTTGGTAAAAGAAATCATCGAGGTGTTCTGCAAGCGGCGCAACAAGACATTGATCATGGTGACCCACTACCAAGAAGAGTTGCCTCCATGTATTGACAAACAATTGAAACTGAAAATAGAGAATTGACAATAGACAAAGCAAATAAAACATTCAACATTATGAGACGTATTATCTTTTCTATCGCATTATTGTTTGCCGTGACCTTCGCTACGGCGCAAGAAGCCTACTATGATGCCATCCGCATGGCAAGGGAAACGGCCGAAGACACTTCCAAACCTCTTGAAGAGAGAAAGATTGCCAGGTTCAAGCAAATCGCGCTCGAATATCTCGGCACACAATCCTACAAACTGACCCCCGACAGCGCTGCTTCGGTGCTCGACTATCAGGCATTGGCTCTCTACAAGTTCATCAATGCCTTCACCTACCAACTGACCATTGCCAACAAGAAATCACGTCAGGGCGTCATCGATACCTTCAAGCAGGCAAGTCTCAATCACCCTCGTTTCAACGACCCCAACAAGGAGTATGTGCTGGCTTACATCACCAATGAGGGCTATCTCACCAAGTTCTCTCTCGACACGGATTGGGTAATGGCTTATGAGGAAATCGAGCGGAAATATTCAAGCAATTGAATGGCATCGCTTCTGTAAAAATCAACTTCGCTCCTTATCTGTCCTCGTATGTTATAGTTGAGGAACGGATATAAACAGAGAAGAGGCATCTCCCCAACGAGGGAAATGCCTCTTCTCTTCTTAAAGGTGCTGTTATTCCTCAAAGTGGATAATGTCCATATAGCGCCTGATAACCTCGGGCTTTCCGGTATGTTTTCCTTTGTCTTCGCTGAGTTTGCAGGTGTCGTTGTAGAAATCCCACGACTCCGTAATCTTGGCAGCCACGAGTTTGATAACGATATTCATGGGGCGCACACCATCGAAATCATTGGTGAAATGCGTGCCGATGCCAAATGATGGCAAACAGTAATCCCTGGCATACTCATGTATCTTAATGGCCCTGTCGGTATCAAGCGCGTTGCTGAAAATCACTTGCTTGGAACGTGGGTCAATACCCAACGACTTGTATTTGCCGACGATTTTCATCAGTTGTTCATAGTTGTCGCCGCTGTCTATGCGAAGTCCCTTGAACTCGTTGGCAAAGTCTTCGGAGAAATTCAGGCTGAAAACATGCCATCCGAAACTGTCGTATAGGAATGTACCCAAAGCACCCCTGAACGTGTTGCGCCATGCCTCCATGGCCATATGGTTGGCCATTTGCGGACCATACATGGCAGCGATGGCACAGATAAACTCATGGGCCATGGTGCCCACTGGGGTGACATCATATTTCATGGCCAAATAGACATTGCTGGTGCCGACAAAAGTACCTGGCCAGGTTTTTGATTTCGAGCAGTCGGTCATGGCCTTCACCACCACGTCCTCGGCTTCGAAAGACGCACGCCGGCGTGTGCCGAAGTCGCTGTATACACATCCTGCGCCCAACAGTCTTTCCGCCTTCTCATAGGTCTTTTGGTAATATTTCTCATAATCGAGTTTGTCGGTCTGTCCGGTCATGATGTAGAAGAGTTCGGAGACTATGGCCAGCAACTTCACTTCCAGCAAAATAGTGTCTGCCCAGTATCCTTCAATCTCGATATGGAGATGTCCTTCGTCGTCTTGGCTGGCTTTCACCCAGTTGTGGTCGAAACGGAACCCCTTCAGGTAGGGATAGAACCAATTGGGTATATAATAACACTTGCGTTTCAAGAAGTCGATTTCATCTTGAGTAACGACAACGCTTTCAAGGGCTATGACTTGCTGCGTCAGTTCCTCGGCAAAACCTTGAGGATAAACCGTGTTGTTGCGGTCTACAAATGAGTATTTTACCATGGCACGCGGAAAATTGTGAATCACCGCGCAGCACATCGATAGTTTATACAGGTCGTCGTCGGTGAAATGGGTGATGATTTGTCTCATGAGAAGATATGTTTTGGTTGCGCCAAAGATAGTTATTTTTTTGTTTTGTTCAAAACAGTTTTCCATTTTTTTGTCAATAACCCTCTCATTTCAACGGCATGACACCACTTTGTGGAAAATAGTATGCGAAAATCTTTAACCTACAGGCTCGCGTTTCAGATTTTTTATCTACTTTTGCATGTAATATAAATCTCGTTACTACTCAGTGTCCTACAAAATTCCCTTCGTAGACGGTGCGATATCAGTGGATGATGGGTAGTTGCAAAATCTCACATCATGGAAACCATCACCAATTTTGAGCAACTTGTTGCACATTTGTCCCAACTGGGGACTCGAAAAAGAGTAGCAGTGGTATGCGCCTCCGACGACTCCACTCAGTATGCCGTAGCCAGGGCTCTCGACGAAAAGTTCATCGATGCCATTTTTGTGGGCAGCGAGGAAGAGGTGCGGGCCAACCCGGCTTTCGCTCCACATGCCGACCATGTGAGTTTCGTGGCAGCCGACGACTGCGACGATGCAGCCCGCAAGGCTGTGGCATTGGTGCGCGAGGGAAAGGCCGATGTGTTGATGAAAGGACTCATCAACACCGACAACCTGTTGCACGCCGTGCTTAACAAGGAAACGGGTATTCTCCCTAAAGGCAGGGTCCTCACCCATATCACTGCCAGCATCCTCCCCAATTATCCGAAATTCTTGTTCTTCACCGATGCTGCTGTCATTCCCTACCCCACGCATGAGCAACGTGTTGAACAGGTGAGGTATGTGGCCAAGTTGTGCCAGTCGTTTGGCATTGAATCTCCGAAAATATCACTCATCCACTGCTCAGAGAAGGTGGGCGGCAAGTTCTTCCCCTTCACCGAGCGATATGCCGAAATCATAGAGAGTGCCAACAACGGTGAGTTCGGTCCTTGTGTCATTGACGGGCCGCTCGACCTGAAGACATCTTGCTGTAAAGAGAGTCTGGAGAAGAAAGGTATCTCCTCGCCACTCGAAGGTGAAGCAGATGCCTTGATTTTCCCCGACATAGAGGCAGGAAATGTCTTCTACAAGACCATTACACTCTTTGCTGGCGCAGAAACTGCCGGGATGTTGGCAGGCACCATGGCTCCTGTGGTGTTGCCCTCGCGCAGCGACAGTAAGATATGTAAGTTCTGCAGCCTTGCCTTGGCAGCCATCAACTCATAAGTCATTCAAAGACAGCAGATTCTCCACAATCAGTTTTAGCATCGGTTCGGATAGATTCACATGAAGGGTTATATAGAGATTAAAGGTGCCCGGGTCAACAATTTGCAGAATATTGACCTCCGCCTGCCTCACAACAAACTTATCGTTATCGCTGGGGTGAGTGGCAGCGGAAAGTCGTCGTTGGCTTTCGACACGCTTTATGCCGAGGGACAGCGCCGGTACGTCGAGAGTCTCTCTTCCTATGCCAGGCAGTTTCTTGGCAGAATGAGCAAGCCCGAGTGTGATTTCATCAAAGGACTCCCTCCTGCCATCGCCATAGAGCAGAAAGTGGTAAGCCGCAACCCGCGTTCCACGGTTGGTACAAGCACGGAGATTTATGAATATCTTCGCTTGCTCTATGCCCGTATAGGCCGCACCTATTCACCGGTGAGCGGCTGCGAGGTGAAGAAACACTCCACCGAAGACATTGTCAACAAGGTGTTTGAGTTTTCCGAGGGAACGAAATTCTGCATCATGGCACCCATCAAGGTTCATGAGGGAAGGTCGTTGGCCCGCCAACTCGAGATGGAGTTGCAACAGGGATATGTGAGGCTGTTTGTCAAAGGGGCTTTCGTGCGGATAGAAGACTTGCTCGCCGATACCGCCCAACTCGACAGCCTCTCGCCAAAGGATGTCTATGTGCTTATCGACAGGCTCTCCGTCGACAGTGCCAAAGACACGGTATCGCGTATTGTCGATTCTGCCGAGACCGCTCTATACGAAGGTGATGGCGAATGTCGCCTTACCTTCCTCCCCTCCAATCTCTCCTATGATTTCTCCACTCGTTTCGAGGCCGACGGCATCACGTTCGACGAGCCCAACGACAATATGTTCTCTTTCAATTCACCCTTCGGGGCATGTCCCAAGTGTGAGGGATATGGACAGGTCATCGGCATCGACGAGAAGTTGGTGATACCCAACACCACGCTGAGCGTCTACGAAGGGTGTGTGCAGTGTTGGCATGGAGAGAAGATGCAGAATTGGAAGGATGAATTCTGCCGAAGGGCGGCAAAAGACAACTTCCCTATTTTCAAGCCATATCTCGAACTGTCTCACAAGGAGAAGGAGTGGCTTTGGCATGGCCTGCCTTCCGACAGCCAGCGCGACAGTCACGACCGTGTGTCTATCGATGCGTTCTTCGACATGGTGAAGGAGAACCAATATAAGATTCAATATCGGGTGATGCTAAGTAGATACCGTGGGCGCACGGTATGCCCGGAATGTCAGGGCACCCGGTTGAGAAAGGAGTCACGCTATGTGAAGATAGCGGGTATGAGCATCTCCGACCTTGTAGAGCAGCCTATATGGAATTTGAGAAAATGGTTCGACAACCTGCCACTCGAAGAGCATGAGCAGCAAGTGGCAAAACGCCTTCTCACGGAGATTAGAAACCGGCTGCAGTTCCTTGACGAAGTAGGACTCGGGTATCTTACCCTCAACCGTCGGTCTAATACGCTGAGCGGTGGCGAGAGTCAGCGCATCAATCTTACCACCTCGCTGGGGAGTTCGCTTGTTGGCTCGCTGTATATTCTCGACGAGCCGAGCATTGGGTTGCATAGCCGTGACACTCAGCGGCTCATTCATGTGCTGAAGGAACTCCAGTCGCTCGGCAATACCGTGGTGATTGTGGAGCATGACGAGGAATTCATGCGTACTGCCGACTATCTGGTCGATGTCGGTCCCGATGCCGGACGACTTGGTGGGAAAATCGTGTTCGAAGGCAACGCTTCCGACATCAATGATGAGGCTCTTGTGAAATTCCCCGACAGCCATACCGTGAGGTATCTTACCCATGCCGAAACCATCCCCATCCCCATGAGTCGTCGCCCGTGGAATATGAGCATCTGTATTAAAGGAGCAAGGATGAACAACCTCAAGGGCATCGACGTGAAATTTCCGCTCAATGTGCTCACTGTGGTGACAGGTGTCAGCGGCAGTGGCAAGTCGACGCTTGTGAAGGGCATCCTCTACCCCGCCCTCAAACGTCACATGGGCGATGTGTGCGACGTGCCTGGTGAATACCTGTCGCTCGAAGGCGACTGGAAACAGGTGGAGCGGGTGGAGTTCGTCGACCAGAACCCTATAGGGAAGAGCACGCGGTCGAATCCTGCCACCTACGTGAAGGCCTATGATGCCATCCGGCAACTCTTTGCCGAACAGCCGCTTTCCAAGCAGATGGGGTTCTCACAACAGTATTTCTCCTTCAATGCCGACGGAGGCAGGTGCGAGGAATGCAAGGGGGCTGGTGTCATTACCGTGGAGATGCAGTTTATGGCCGACCTGGAACTGGAATGTGAGGCTTGTCACGGCCAGCGCTTCAAGCACGACATCCTTGACGTTCGCTTCCAGGGCAAGAACATCAACGACATACTCGACATGACGGTATCAGAAGCATTGGATTTCTTCAAGCAACACCAGCAGAAGACCATCGCCGCTCGCCTTCAGCCCCTCGAAGAGGTGGGGTTGGGGTATATCAAACTTGGGCAGAGTTCGTCCACGCTTTCCGGTGGCGAGAACCAACGTGTCAAACTGGCCTATTTCATCGGACAGGAACGCCAGTCCCCCACCCTGTTCATCTTTGATGAACCAACTACAGGACTCCATTTCCATGACATCCGCCGATTGCTCTCCGCTTTCTCGGCACTTATCGAGCGGGGACACACGGTTTTGGTGATTGAGCACAATATGGAAGTCATCAAATGCGCCGATCATGTCATTGACCTGGGGCCCGACGGGGGCGACAAGGGAGGCGACCTGGTCTTTGCCGGCACACCAGAAGAATTGATTGCTTGCGAAAACAGCGTGACGGGAAAATTCCTGCGAGAGAAATTTCCATGAAATTATTTTGTAAAAACGAAAAATTGCGTTATCTTTGCAGTCGCTTTGATAATTTGCCGATATGGCTCAGTTGGTAGAGCAATTCATTCGTAATGAATAGGTCCCGGGTTCGAGTCCCGGTATCGGCTCAAAATCAAGTCTTGCGGAATTAGCACATCGGTAGTGCATCGGCTTCCCAAGCCGAGGAGGCGGGTTCGATTCCCGTATTCCGCTCAGCAAGGAGCAGGAAACCAATTGGTCTCCTGCTCCTTGCTATATGGCGATTTTATCTCCCTTGCACGGCGCAAAGAACGACAGGAGATGGTGCTCAGAAGGGAAGAGCGCGTGGAACTTCTCCATGTCGGATAGCGCATGCACACTGCCTCACACCAGAGTCGGTTCAATGACAAATCAAACACTTCATCGCGCACACGCACACGTGTAGTAGGGTCGTTGATGTTTATTCTTTCTTCTTTTCTTTTATTCTGTTTTGTTACGCTTGGTGATACGCTTGGTGATACGTTGGTTGTTGCGCAGGGTGATACGCTGGGTGTTACGAACACTGTTGCACCAAAGGGCGGGGATATGGCTGATGATGCGGGTCTGGGTGTTTCACAAGGTGTTGCGTGAGGTGTTGCATGAGGTGTTTCGCAGGGTGTTGCGTGGGGTGTTTTGCTACCCGTTTCGGAGGCATCGACGGTATTGCGCCCCCGCTCCTTGTCAGTGACCTGGATGATGGTGATGCCTTCGCGCTGTGATACGGGCCAGCAGTCTTTCTGCCAGGCAACGGTCTTTCCGGCGATGGTGATGGTGGTGGGCTGTGAGGAGAACCTTACAGAGGCGAGGATGTCGAGCCATGCCTCTGCCTTGCTGAACACACGGGAGTGTAGCCACTCTTCGGAGTAGAAGAAACTACGGGGAAGGGTAATGTATCCTTTTTCCATTTTTGCTGATTATAGGCATTTTGCTGATTCTGAACGCAAAAATAGGGAAAAAGGTAGGGAAATGCCATGGCATTTTCGTATAGACGTGCGAGTGAATATGGAGTGCCAAGTTGATATTACCTCGTGAATCAAAATCTCCGGCCCCCTGATTCTTGAATAATCTTAACATATTGAAGATTTTTTACTTTGATTAGGGCTCCTTTCATTGAAGTAGCAGAATCTCCTGTCAACTTATAAGTGTATCAAATTCCCCGTCCCCATGATACACAAAATCTCCCTTGCTTCGATACAGGATATCCCCATCGTCACTATAGTTTTGAAGAATAGGTCAGATTTGTTTTCTTAGCACCAATTTCTGTCTATAAGCATTGCCGACTTGCTTGATGAAGTCGGA